>Ga0070737_10000825_pt1 | contig 55445 bp, 45 predicted proteins | sample Coa_R1_10_FD_66438 | JGI IMG/M metagenome (GOLD analysis project Ga0070737, IMG submission 66438) | Surface soil microbial communities from Centralia Pennsylvania, which are recovering from an underground coalmine fire - Coalmine... | ecosystem: Environmental > Terrestrial > Soil > Unclassified... | reverse complement strand
GCTGACGCAGCCCCGCTCGCTGAATGTGCCGTTATGGCCACAGATATTGCGGATTGTTTGGGGGGTCGGTGTGCTGGCCTGGTTCCTGTTAGCGCTGGAGCGGCTGTATCATTTTCGCCGTCTGCTTCGCTTCGCTCGGCCCGCTCCCGCCGCGCTCCAGGACCGCACACTCCGGTGGGCACAAACGCTGGGGTTGAAGCGTTGTCCGCGTGTCCGCTTGGTGCCGGGCCGCGTCCCGCCGATGCTCTGGGCCTTCGGCGGCCTACCGTGCTTGCTGGTGCCGGCGGATCTCCTCGATGTGCTGAGCAGCGAGCAGCTAGACACACTGCTTGTGCATGAATTGGCCCATCTGCGCCGTCGCGATCATTGGGTGCGCATACTCGAATTTGTTGTCATGGGGCTGTACTGGTGGCACCCCGTCGTCTGGTACGCCTGCCGCGAATTGCGCGAAGCCGAAGAACAATGCTGCGACGCCTGGGTCCTGTCCACGCTGCCCGGCGCCGGCCGCACCTATGCTTCGACCCTGTTGGATACGCTCGATTTCCTGTCCACGGCCCAAGCCGTTATACCTCCGTTGGCCAGCGGTTTGAGTCGAATTGCCGATCTCAAAAGGAGGCTGACTATGATTATGCAGGGAAACACGCCGCGTTCGCTGACGTGGCCAGGCTATCTGGCCGTCATTGCTTTGGGACTGACCGTCCTACCCATGCTGCCGTCGTTGCATGGGGAACCGCCCAGCAAGGACGAAGAGAAGAAGCTGTTACATCTCCTACAAGAAGCTCAGAAGTTCCGCGACCAAGCCAGAGAAGAAATGGAGCGTCAAAAGGCACTGATTGCCGAGAAAAAAGCCGAAATCGAACGAGCGGAGGCCGAGCTCAAGGCCGCCGAAGCTCAAGCTCGTGCATTCGAGAAGCAAGCGCAGCTTCGGGCCTACGCGATCGAACTAGCAAAGAAGGGGCACGTCGCAATCGCCGAAGACAAGAAAAAAATAACTTACCGCATTGAGATCACCCTTTCCACCGACGAGATGCCTCCTCACGAGATTATCGAAAAGATCCGGGAGGTCTTGCCGAAGAAGCTGCGCGACAGCAATATCCCTATCCATGTGATCCCGGCTCCAGGAACGCCTGGACTGCCTGGCACCCCCATGCCGCCGGCTATGATGCCTGTGCCGCCCGGCATGCATCCCGGCGCGGGCACTCCGCAGGATAAGCGAATCAACGATCTGGAGGAAAAGTTGGAGAAAATGCTGCGCGAGGTGCAGGAACTGCACGAGCAAATGAAGAAACTGCACCAACTGCTGTCTGAATACAAAATACCATAATAAAGTATTCCCTGCACCGAATGCTACGCCGCGGAACAATCGCTACTACGCTCCCATGGTGCCTCTGGCGCCATCGTCTGAACCCGCGCGGCCGTGAAATGACCGAGCCGCGCACGCAGCGTAGCGGAGTAAGCGGCCACTTGGTGCAACCGCTTACCCCGCTGCGCTGCGTGCGCGGCTCGGAAAAGCCGCAACGAGTGCCGCGGTTTAGCCCAATCACTTTTTCTCGGCCTTCTTCTCGGCGGCAGGAGCAGCGGCGGCCTCGGCACCTCCCTCAGCCGGCTTCTCTTCTTCCTTGGCCTTCTTCGCCTTCTTCGTGACGATCTTTACCACGCGCACCTTTGGTAAACCGTAAGGACTGCGGCCATCCTGCCAGCGTTCTTCGTCTTTGAGCACCTTGATGCGTTCACCGCGCGTCAGCACATTGCGCGAACGTTCCAACTGGTTCTTGCGGCGCAAACTTTTATCAATCGACATAGTTTCATCCGTCCCTTCTCACGAGCCTGGAAAATATAGCCCATATGATAGAAGTGTTCGCCGCGGTGGACAAGAGCGGACGCGAGTGCGAAAATACGTTTAACGGCGAGCGGGATCGTGTTAGCGCCTCGAGAAACGCGAACCCTCGGGGCACTAATGCGCCTGCTCGCCATTTAACGAAGAGCACAATACCATGCGCATACAACTGGATTACGGACGCACCGGACTCGAAGTCAACCTGCCCGATGATCGCGTCGTTGGACCTCTGAGTATACGACCCGCGCCGCCGCTGGAAAATCCAGAACAGGCCATCGCCGACGCCTTGCATCATCCCATCGGTACGCCGCCGTTGGCTGAGATTGCACAGGGACGCAAGAATGCCTGCATTCTCATTTGCGACATCACGCGGCCGGTGCCCAATCGTCTTATCCTGCCGCCGATGCTGCGCATCCTCGAGCAACAGGGCCTCGCGCGCGAAAATATTCTCCTCCTCATCGCCACCGGGCTGCATCGTCCCAATGAGGGCGCCGAACTGGAGGAACTGGTCGGTCCTGAAATCGCTTCGCGCTATCGCATCGAGAACCATCACGGCAAGGTGCGCGAGGAACACGATTATCTCGGCACCACACCCAACGGCGTGCCGGTCTGGCTCGATTCACGCTACGTCCGCGCCGATTTGAAAATCACAACGGGGCTGATCGAGCCGCACTTGATGGCGGGTTACAGCGGCGGACGCAAGGTCATCTGTCCGGGCATCGCGGGCTTGGACACGGTTAAAGTATGGCACGGCCCGCGTTTTTTGGAACATCCGCGCGCCGATTGTGGCATCATCGAGGGCAATCCCGTCCATGAAGAGAATACACGCATCGCTTTGATGGCCGGTTGCGATTTCATCGTCAACGTTTGTATCGACGGCCAGCGCCGCATTACCTGGGTCGGTGCCGGCGATATGATTCAGGCGTGGCAAGAAGGTGTGCGTTTTGTCGAGCAAGTCGTTAAGGTGCCAGTGCCCGAGCCTCTGGACGTGGTGGTCACCAGTTGCGCTGGCTATCCGCTCGATACCACCTGGTATCAGGCAGTCAAAGGGCTGACGGGCGCGTTGCCGATCGTCAAGCAGGGCGGAACGATCGTATTGGCGGCCAGCTTGACCGAAGGACTCGGCAGTCCCGAATTTCAGCGAGTTATGGCTGAGAATCCAGATCTCAAAAAGTTTAAACAGCGCATCCTTGGCACGGATTATTTCGTCATGGACCAGTGGCAGCTCGAAGAGCTGGCGAAAGTGCTGGAGCGCTGCCGGGTCAAGGTGGTCAGCCACGGCATCTCGGCCCAAACGCTGCGGCGCTGCTATGTCGAGCCGGCAGACACGGTCGAACAAGCCGTCGCCGACTGCCTCGCCGAGTACGGTCCGCAAGCGCGCGTGGCCGTCATTCCCAAGGGACCGTATGTCCTGCCTTATGTCGCCTGAATGGCGCTACGGCTCCTTTCCGGTCGCGGCCCGGATCGGATCGATAGGTGGAGTTTTGGTCTCTTGAAAGAGGATAAAAGCGACTGCGCCGCCCAAGGCGAGCAAGAGCAGCGCCTTAAACAGAAAAACGCGCCGCTGAAAGCGCCTTTCAACGTTGAGATCGAGCAGCATTTGCTGCAAAAACTCGATGCGCCGACCGATCGAAGCGTGCTGCCACGATTGCAAAAAGCCCGGCCGATCGCGGCTGATGCCATTGACGGCGGCCACTTTATCCAGCGCCCGGATGAACGTGTTGATGCCGGTCGGACACAATCCTTCGCCGCACGGAGCGAAATGGACCTCGTTCTCGTGTCCGCGGCAATTAGGCGAGGTACACGAGACGGCCCGGCAACCGAACACATCTGCCTGCCGCTCGCAACGGCGCGACAGAAAGCCGAATACCACGAAAATGTAGGCAAGCAAGACCGTCACCAGCGAGACGGCAGATACGCAGTCGGACGATTGGCTGTCCAGAGCGAACGGCAGCGGTCCCAGGTAGGAAGCAGCAATGTCCGTAACCAGCCAGCCGAGTACAAGGATACTGGTAGTAAGGAAACCGAAATAGTAGAGCATATGGTGATGGCGGATGTGGCCAACTTCGTGACCGAACACCGCCTCTATCTCGTCCGGCGTGAAATCTTCCAACAGACGATCGGTGAAGATAACGTAGCGGAGCCACGGCAAAATGCCGATCACCATAGCATTGGCCATGCCATGACGCGTGTTCCAGATCAGAATGTTGCTGCATCGAAAACGGAGCCGGCAGGCCGATGCTTCGAGGCGCCTGCGCAAGGGACCGGGCGGCATCGGCTTCAAACCGAGCATCAAACGTACGATCCAGGGCATGGCCGCGAAGACGATCAGCACCGCCGCGATCCCGAGAAAATGGACGGCCTGGGGATATTCCTTCCAGAGTTCCGGGAAGAGACGCTGCAATTCTTTGGCTGCCAGCAGCAACAACACGGGCAGAGAAGCCAGGGCCAGCTTTTGCCGCAGTTGAAACAGCACATACGAGGCGCGTGAGCTGAAAGTAGAGAATGGAAAACGGAAAACGACGCGTTCCGCATCGTAGTAAGCCGTCCACGCCAATAGCTGGGCCATCACAAACGGCGATAAAATGAGCAATTCTGCGCCTGATAAGAGTACGCTGTCTCTTTGCCACAGTTGCGCCACCGCCCAGCCCCAACCCAGCCCCAACAGAGCCAGAACATAGAGGGCGAAAAGGGCGATCTGCTGGTGTAGCCGGCCGCGCTCGTAGCGTGCCAGCAGCTGCTCACGCAGCGAGAGATCCTTTTCCAGAGGTTTACGGACACGGCAAGCCACGAAAAAAGCGTGCAAGGCGATCAACAATACAGTCAGCCAGGTGGCTGCCACGCATGCCAGAGGCGAATCCGTCCACAGCGGTTTGGGCCAGATTTCCGGCTCTGGCAAACACACTAACATCAAGAATACCATCAACAAAAACGGCATGTCGTACCCATCCTCGACCGCAAACCGGCAAGGCTATCTCTCTCCATTCTAACGGGCGCGCTCGCTGCGGCAAAGCCGCATTGATGGCAAGCGGAACATGGGGGCATGGGAACGTCCCGGTTCACTCACCGGGATGTTCCCCCGTCCCACTCGCCTGGCGTTGCTGTTGCCACCACAACAGCGCCAGCAGCGTTTTGGCGTCGCGGATGGTACCGTCGCGTGTCCAGGCCAGCGCCTGCGGCCAGGGAACAATGTGCGGCTCCAGTTGCTCATCGGCCTCCGGGCGCATTGTCCCCGCCGTCAACTCCGAGGCGACGAATAGATGGGTGCATTCACTGAGGATGCCAGGCGAGGGATAAAATTCCAGCAGTTTGCGCCACTGTTTGGCCTGATAGCCGGTTTCTTCGGCCAGCTCCCGTCTCGCTGCCGCCTCAACGGCTTCGCCGGGTTCTAGCGTGCCGGCTGGGATCTCCCATAAGACTTCGTTGACGATGACGCGATGATTGCGCAGCAAACAGACGTGCTCGGCATCAACCAGCGGCAAGATAGCCACCGCCCCCGGATGCAACACGAAGTCGCGCTGAATCGTCTGCCCGTTGGCTGCGATCGCGCGCTCTACGCCTACCTGAATTTTACGGCCCCGATGAACGATGTCCCATGCCATGCTGTTGCTCCTGTTTGGAATGATTGCGTGTCTGTGCCTGCGATGATAGAATCTAACCGTTGTCTCCGTTAGCGACCATCCGTTTTCTGCTTTCCGCTTATAAGACGAGTGGACAGCGAACGGTGAAATTGGTGAGGAACGGCCATGCGCGGTTTGTTTTCTTGGTCGGTCCCTCTGGGGCATGTTTTCGGCATCACGGTCAAGGTCCACTGGATGTTTCCGCTCGTGGCGCTGGGGCTGATTCTGCGCTGGGCCATGAAGTCCGGGCTTCCAGAAGGCGCCTGGGTCGATGGCGTTTGGCTGATGGGGCTGCTGTTCTTGTCGGTGCTGTTGCACGAGTTCGGCCACTGCTTGGCAGCGCGTTGGGTGGATGGCGATGCCGACGAGATCTTAATGTGGCCGCTGGGCGGTTTGGCCAACGTCGATATTCCGCGGGAGCCGCGTGCCCATTTTCTCACTGCTGCCGCGGGACCGGCCGTCAATCTCTTGCTTGCTGGCTTGTGTACGTTCCTGCTCGCCTTTGCTGCTGATTCCTCCTACGCTTTTAAGCCGCTGTGGAATCCGCTCGCCAACATCTTCCGCATCGATGGCACCGGCGCGATCCGCCTGTGGACCTGGGACGGTCAGGAGGTGTCTGTCAATCACGTCTGGCCGATTTTCCTGGCCCGGATGTTCTGGGTCAACTGGATATTGTTTTGGCTCAACGTGCTCCTGGCCTGTTTCCCGATGGACGGCGGCCGTATGTTGCAAAGCGCCCTGTGGCCGAGCCTCGGCGAGCGACAAGCGCTACTGTTCGTCGTTTATTCCGGCTTCGTCTATATGGCAGTGATCGCACTGATCGGCATCGTGTATAACGAATTCCTCATCGGCTGCCTGGCCTTTTTCATTGGCTATTCTTGTTATGTGCAGCTGTTCATCCTGGAGACTGGTGGTGAAGAGGGGCTTTTCGGCTACGACTTCTCGCAAGGCTACACCAGCCTGGAGCGTGAAGCGCCGCGCCTGACCACGAAGCGGACGAGTTGGTGGAAACGCTGGCGCGACAGCCGCGCCGCCCGCAAACTCCAGCGCGAGATGGAGGCACGCGAAGCCGAGGAACGCCGTCTCGACGAATTGTTGGAAAAAGTGCAAAAATTCGGCATGAATGCCTTAACCGAGGAAGAACGTCGCTTCATGAAGCGCGTCAGCGATCGTTACCGCAATCGAAATTAGGTGGTTGGGGGGTTGGGGGGGGTGATGAACCACCGAACTACCCAGCCACCCAACCACTCAACCATCTAACTACTTCTTATTGTCATGGCCGACCTCATTCAACCGCGTACGCTTCGAGGTTTCCGCGATTATCTGCCAGCCTTGATGATCCCACGCGAGCATCTGCTGGAGCAAGCGCGGCGCGTCTATCGCTCGTATGGCTATGCTCCCATCGATACGCCTGCTCTGGAATATTTGGAAATCTTGGGCGGCAAGGCCGGCGAGGAATCGGACAAGCTGATCTATCATTTCAAGGACCACGGCGGCCGCGATGTGGCTTTGCGCTTTGACCTGACTGTACCATTCGCACGCTTCGCCGCTCAATACATCAGTCAGCTCGGCACGCCGTTCAAACGCTATCACATGGGGCCGGTCTGGCGCGGCGAAAATACCGGACATGGCCGCTACCGTGAATTTTGGCAATGCGATTTCGATACCATCGGCACTACCTCGAACGCCAGTGACATCGAGGTGGCCCTGGTGATTCATGACCTGATGGGTGCCCTCGGCTTTGAGCGTTTCGAGATCCGCATTAATAATCGCCTGGTGCTCAACGGTCTGTTGGAGGAAATGGGCCTGGCCAAACAGATAGTGCCGCTCTTGCGCGCCCTGGATAAGCTGTCGAAGATCGGCACCGAGGCGGTGTTGGCCGAGATGGTGGAGAAGGCCGGCGCTAGCCGTGCTCAGGCCGAGCGCATCCTCGCTCTGGCCGGAATGCAGGGCAGCAACCGGGAAATCCTCAGCCGTCTCGAACGTGAGTTCGGCAACAATCCGCGCGCCGCTGACGGCATCGCTCGTTTACGGGAACTTCTCACGGTGGTCCGCGACGCTGGCATCGCCGAAGAACGCCTCCGTCTCGATCTATCGATCGCCCGCGGCCTGGATTATTACACCGGCACGGTCTACGAGACATTTTTGATCGACAAGCCAGACATCGGCAGCGTCTGCTCCGGCGGCCGCTATGATAATCTCGCCAGTTTGTATACCAAACAGGTGTTGCCGGGCGTTGGAGCTTCGTTGGGACTTGATCGCCTGCTGGCCGCGATGGAGGAGTTAGGGTTAGTGCCGAAAGTCAGCACGCCGGCCCCGGTGTTGGTGGTCCAGTTCGCCGCCGAGTATGTCGGCGCTTATCAGCGCATGGCCCGGCAGCTGCGCAGCGAAGGCATCGGCGTTGAGGTCTATCCCGAGGCGAAGAAGGTCGGCCAGCAGTTGAAGTACGCCGAATCGCGCGGCTTCCGCATCGCTCTCATTGCCGGTCCGGACGAATTTGCCCAGGGTATGTGGCAAGTCAAGGATCTGGCGCGGCGTGAGCAGATTAACGTGCCGGCCGCCGAAGTGGCGGCGGCAGTGCGGAAGATTCAATCCGAGCCGCAACCGTAACAGCAGTTTCCCGCTAGGACCCTGCTAATTTCCTCTTTGGGGAGCGGTCCGGATTCGATGAACCGCTCTTCCTTGGAGTCCCGGACCCAACCATAGGGCACCCTGTCCGCGTGCCTGAAAAGGGACACGCGGGCAGCTGGCCCTACGGTTGGGTCCGCTAGCTCTTACGACCATTGCTTGGACAACCATTGGTAGAGGAAGGGCCACAGGGCCAGGATCAGCGCAAGAAAGCAGGCCGTTATCCCGCCCACCGGATAATCGCGGACACGAGTGCCGAATCCGCCCCATATCCCGACGCCCCCAGCAACAGCAGGAGGCAGCGGCTCGCTGTCTATCCGCGCGCGGTACAGTCCGCCCAACCCCAGCAGTAGGCCGATACTGCTCAAGCCGATCGATAAGTAACTGCCAAACGGCACACACAGGAGGAAGATGGAGATTATCCCTAAGACCAGGGCCGTGATGCCTAAGCGTGCCGCTGGTGGGAATGGTGGTTCCTCAGTGGGGGAAGCGGTCTCCCCCAGAGAAGCGCTTTCCATAACTTCCACCAATTCGGTGGGGACAACAATGACCGCCTCGCACCGTGGACACATGATGCGACGGCCAGCAAGATGGTCAGGAGGATGGATTTTTTTGTGACAAGAAGGACAAACAATCCTCGGCATAACTCGACCTCGGGGACACGAGACTATCCTTAGCACGGAACAGATCAAGCGATCGTTCGCCCTCTGTCCCGTTTACCCGAAGGGCGATGAACAGATGAACCTATGTTCTGGGCTGAATGAATGGGCCGAATAACAGAAAAACTGCAAACCAGGTGCCGCCTCGTCGGTAATATTAGTGAAGATACAATAGTAGCAATCTAGGGAAAAGGAGGGAAAACGAACATGGCTACAGTTGCGGCTCCGATGGCGACCGAAGAACTGCTGGCTTTGCTCCATGACGGCATGGAATGCTGGCTGATTGCCAAAGAACTGAGGGAACGTCGGCGGGCGTGCTGTTGGTGTGGGTGGTCCATCCCTCGGATCGCACCGTGATCGTGTATGGGTCGAATGCCAATCTGGAATTGTGCAACATCGGTCAGGAACTATCCGTTGAGCCGCACTTGCCGGGATTTCGTGTGCCGGTCGCCCGGTTGTTCGAGTAAGCCTCTCTCCGGTCTCAACCGCGTTCGGCCATCGGCTTTACGCTTCGCACCTCCGGGCCGGTGTACCGGGCGCGGGGCCGGATCAAGCGATTGTTCTCTGCCTGTTCGATAAAGTGGGCACTCCAGCCGGCCACGCGCGACATGACAAAAATCGGCGTGTACAGCGGAATTTCTAGACCCAGAGCGTGATAGAGCCGGCCGGCTGGCCAATCGAGGTTGGGAAAGAGGTGTTTCTCCGTGCCGAGAATGCGTTCGATGATCTCGGCAGTTTCTTCCCATTGGAGCGAGCCGGCCGCTTCCGCTGCCTGCCGGGCGTAAGTCTTCAAAATGCCGGCGCGAACGTCGCCGGTCTTGTAGACGCGATGGCCGAAACCCATGATGCGTTCTTTGCGTGCCAGCATGTCACGCAGCCATTTTTCCGCGTGGGCTGGGCCGCCCGTTTGTTGTAACAATTCCATAACCTTCTCGTTGGCGCCGCCGTGCAGCCGGCCCTTGAGTGCCCCGATGGCGGCGACAATGCTCGAATGCAGGTCCGATTCGGTCGAGCAGACCACGCGGGCCGTGAACGTCGAGGCGTTGAATTCATGCTCGGCGTAGAGGATCAGCGACACATCGAGAGCGCGAGCATCAGCGGCGCTCGACTCTTTGCCGCGTAGCATGTACAGGAAATTGGCGGCGTGGCCGAGGTCCGGGCGTGCCGCGATCGGCTGTTGGCCCTTGCTGAGGCGATAATGTACAGCGATGGCTACCGGGATTTGCCCCAGCAGACGCTCGGCCTTGCGGAGATTGGCCGCACGCGATGAATCCGCCGTATCGGCATCGAAATGCGCCAGAATGCTAACCGCGCTGCGGAGCACGTCCATCGATGCCGTGCCCTGAGGGATTGCTCCCAGCAGGTTAATCAGCGGACCGGGCAAACAGCGCGCGGCGGCGATGCGCTTCTGGAAATCGGCGAGCTGAGCGGCGGTCGGCAGTTCGCCGTACAGAAGCAGATAAGCAACCTCGTCAAAGGTGGTTTTTTCGGCCAACTCCGTCACAGGATAGCCGCGATAGCGCAAACCGCCGGTGACAGTGGAGATGGCTGTCTCGCCTGCAATTACACCTTCCAAACCCGGCGAATAGATTTCCGTCGTCATGGCGCAGTCCTCGGCAATTTTCAACTAAAATACGCTCGGTCGCGTTCTTCGTAGCCGGCGTAATCCAGCAGTTCATACAACTCCGCCCGCGTCAACATGTGCTCCAGATGATCGCGTTGGTGTCCCTTGGCGAGCAGATCCGCCAGGACGGCCTGGACTGCACACAAGGCTACGCGTAACGTGGTCACCGGATAAAGGACCATGCGGTAGCCTAGCTTGGCCAATTCGGCAAAGTCGAGGTTGGGACTGCGGCCAAATTCGGTCATGTTGGCCAACAGCGGTACAGGGGCCAACTCTCGTGCGAAAGCGGCGAATTCCTCGCGGCTCTCCAGTGCTTCGGGAAAGATGACATCGGCCCCCGCCGCAACATAGAGCCGGGCGCGGCGTATCGCCTCATCCAAGCCAGCGACGCCACGTGCATCGGTGCGGGCCACGATGACAAAGTCGGCATCGCGCCGGGCGGACACCGCCGCGCGGATCTTGGCCGCCATCCTTTCGGCGTCCACCAGCTGCTTGCCGGAAAGATGGCCGCAACGCTTGGGCATCTGTTGATCTTCCAAATGAATCCCTGCCGCCCCTGCGTTCTCGAATAGCCGCACTGTCCGCTCGACGTTGAGTGCCTCGCCGAAACCAGTGTCGGCATCGCACAGGAGAGGCAGCCGCGTCGCCGCGGCGATGTTCCGCGCCGCTTCGACGAACTCCGTCAGCGTCGCCAGACCAACATCCGGCAGTGCCAGCGATGCGGAAAGGGCCGCCCCCGAAAGATACACAGCCTGGAAGCCCAGCCGTTCCGCCATCCGCCCTATCAGGGCATTGAACACGCCCGGAACGGCGATCGGCGCTGCCTGATAGGCCGCACGTAAACACCGACCGGGTGAACCGAGGGCAGCGATCGGCGATTTCATGTCCGACCCTCCATGCAAATGACGTTGTTTATTCTCCGAGGCTAGCTACCATTGACAAGGGTTGCCGGTCTCTTTCGGTTAGCAACGCTTCGCAGAAGCGCCGCTAATCAGGGACACAGGTGCTGAGAAGGAGCCTTCATGAACGATGCCAAACCCCAACGTCCAGGAAGTCCCACCATCTTAGGGGTCAGTGTGATCCTGTTCGGCCTGTTCGTTGTGCAGGCCGCTTATCAGATCTACCTCGCCCACCGGAATCATTTGGAAGTGGATGCGGATCTCGGCGGGGAGTTGGCGGACGCGGTTTTCCTCGACGACGAGCCGGCACCAGAGTCCGTCGGTTGGCCGCAGTGGCGCGGCCCTCACCGCGACGGCGTCGTCCGCATGGCCAATCTGGCGACTGAGTGGCCGAAGGATGGTCCACCCTTGTTGTGGGAAAAGGCGATCGGTCGGGGCTATTCCTCATTCGCTGTCAGGGATGGTCGTCTCTATTCGTTGTTCCAAGAAGGGAGCAAAGAGGCCGTCGTTTGCTGGCGCGTTGAGGACGGCGCGGAAATTTGGCGCTATTCCTATGAATGCCGCGCCGATGTGGATTATCCAGGACCGCGCGCGACGCCGACGCTGGACGGTAGCCGCCTTTATAGCATCGGCAGCGATGGTACGCTGCTCTGCCTGGACGCTATTACCGGTTCGCCGTATTGGCAAAAAGATCTACTCCGCGAATTTCACGCCACGGCCCCGAAATGGGGGGTCGCTTTCTCGCCGTTGATTGACGGCGATCTCCTCTTCACCAGTCCCGGCGGCCCCGACGGCAATTCGCTCGCCGCCTTCAACAAGATCACCGGCGAGTTAGTTTGGAAGCGCCTCGATGAACCGGCGGGCTACAGTTCTCCCATCGCCGCCACCATCGCCGACACGCGGCAGGTCCTTTTCTTCATGGGCCGGAGTCTCGTCGCTGTACGGGCCAACGATGGCGAATTGTGCTGGCGCTATCCGTGGCAGACCAGCTACGATGTCAACGCCGCTACACCGCTGGTCTTCACAGCGCGCCGCGGTCCCAAACTGCTCCATTACGTCTTCATTTCCTCTAGCTATGGCCGGGGCTGCGCGCTGTTAAAAATCGAGACAAAGGCGAACAACCGCTTCAAGGTAAAGGTGGTTTACACCAGTAAACAGATGTGCTGCCATTTTGCCAGCCCCGTCCGCCGCGGTCCATATCTCTACGGCATTGACGATTCGCGTTTGAGCTGCCTGGATCTGCGCAGCGGCAGGGTGATGTGGAAGCGCTCTGGCATCCAAAAAGGCTCTCTTTTGTGTGTGAATGATTCCTTGCTCGTCCTGAGCGAAGAGGGGCAGCTTCTTCTCCTCGATGCCGTACCGGAGGAGCGTCCACCGAAAGCGGAGTTTCGGCCCTTTCGCGGAGGCCGTTGCTGGACCATGCCCGTTGTTGCCGAGGGCAAGCTGTTCCTCCGCAATGAACAGCAGATGAAGTGCTACAATCTTAAAAAGTAATCCGACGAACCTATGAGTCGGAAGCGTAAGCGACGGATAACTATCCGTCGCTTACGCTTCCGACTCATAGAAAAAAACAAATGTGGGGCACCATCCGCAAATACGTCAACATTTTTCGCGTCTCGCTCATCGAGCGCACGGCCTATCGTGGTGACTTCTTGTTGGGCACCATCCTGCGCTTTTTTCCGGTCATCACAACCATTCTGCTGTGGACGGCTGTCTTCAAAGGCGCCGGACGGTCGCGCATCGCCGGCTTTAGCGAGCAGCGCATGATCGCCTATTTGCTGTTGATCCACATTAGCCGCATGTTCTCCAGTATGCCCGGTCTATCGGCGACCATCGCTCATGACATCCGCGATGGCACACTCAAAAAATATCTTCTGCAACCGCTGGACATGATTGGTTATCTGCTATCCTATCGGGCGGCGCACAAGGTCGCCTACATCACGACCTCGGCCGGTCCTTATGCCGGCCTCTTCCTGCTCTGTTCCGGCTACTTCGTGGGACTTTGGCCGGACGCCCTGACATTGTTGGCTTACATTGTTTCGTTGTTATTGGCCTTCTTGATCGGCTTTTTCTTCGAGACGGCGATGGGCATGGCCGGTTTTTGGTTCTTGGAAGTGACATCGCTGTTGTGGGTGGTCAACACCGTGAATTATTTCATCTCCGGCCAAATGTTCCCGCTCGATCTGCTCGGTCCACCCTGGGACACCCTCTTAAAATGGCTGCCCTTCCAATACTTGGCTTATTTCCCGGCTGTCGTCTTCCTGCGTGAAGTGCAGGGCCGCACTCTTGTCGAGGGATTGTTGCGGGAACTGGCCTGGGCGGTGGTCCTCATCGTCCTGTCGCGTTGGTTGTTCGCGCGCGGCTTGCGGCGTTACAGTGCCTACGGAGGCTGAAAGGTCTCCTTTTGCCCCATGGGCCAATTCGCCATTCGCCGAGAGTGTCCGGGCATTGGCCCGTTCACTGTTCACCAGTTCGTGGATGCCAGACGACAGGATGAACCGGCAAAGAGAGCCGCCATACTTTGCTGCGGATTGTGCGAGATAACTCTGGAGCGCGGCGGCTACTCAACCAGCCCTAAAAGGCGCTGGTTGGCAATAGGTTGGATGTTGGGATTGATGGTGAGGGTGCCATTCCCGCTGACGACGATCGTGTCGGCAATGATCTGGCCGCCTATGGTATTGACGAGAGCATTCCCTGATACAGACACAGACGCATGAGCGGCGTAAATTGTCCCTGTATTGAGAGTCGCATTCCCCTTGATAGTTACTGCAGGTCCCAGAGTGGTGGAGGAGGTGCCGCGTCTCTGAAAAATGCCGAGGCCGCGATAAGGGCCGCTTAAAGGCGGTATGATGTTGATACTGCCGTTGCCATTCACATTGATTATGTCTGTCGTGGCATTGCTCCAATTATTGTAAATCATGATTCCAGCCGTTGCATCGGATGCCGTTGTAATATTGACGTAGCCATTCGCCTGAAGCCCCTTCCCGTTCAGGTAATAAATACCCGGTGTGCCATCGCTGTTGCCATGAAGCTGGACCGTGATGGGAGTCAGAAGGCTGCCGCCGCTGACCTGGATGCCACGGTTGTAACTGCCGGGATAGAAATGTACAGTGTTACCGCTCCAGACCGGGTTGGGGGCGAGTGATGGGGGCGGCGGGGGAGGCAACAAGTAGCGAAGCGGGTCGGGCGCGGGCGGAGCGGTGATGATGGTGGGCGCGGAACCGTTTGGGCCGAATAGAAGAGAGAAAAGGCTCCCTAGCAGTCCCCAGCCTCCTCCTTGCCCTCCTATCGCTGAATTGAGGATGAACTGCGTTGCCGTTATTTGGGTTGAGCCATTCACCTGGAGTGCCTGTGCGTTATTGGAATTGATCTGAATGCCGCCGTTAACTGTGATTCTGCTCAGACCGACAACATTGAGTGCGCCAGCGGCATTCAGGCTCAGTGCTATCAGGCCGTTCTGTTGGAGGGGCGCGCCTCGGCCGCGCGCCACCGCCCGGGCACGAACGGGAGATGTACCGGCGCCGAAAATGCCGCTGAACAGATGAGGCGCGTTGTACTGGATTGTTACTTCGATGTAGCCGGGCGGGATCGTCTGGCCGGCGTTGGGACCGCCCAGGTACGTCGGAGGCGAAGTGTGGCAAGTGCGAACAGTGACGATGGACTGAACGCCGTCGGTAAAACCGTTGGCCGAAGCCGTGGCCTGGGCGCTGCTCATGGCCGTATCGCCCAAATCAACTCCTTGATTGGTATTCCAATTGGCGTAGAGATCGCTGGCGCCGGCCAGGGCTGCGGCATCGGCCGCAGCCTGGACGTGACGCCGTGCTTCCATCAGCGTGCCGCCATCGATGACCAGCGCCGCCACGCCTATCAGAAGTCCTAAACTGAGGATTGTCAGCGGGGCGACAGCGCCGCGCCGCTGGGACAAGGTAGCAAGGTGGGAAGATGACAAGGCCGCCTCCGCAAATACTGCCGGATAGAGAGGGGACCATAAGAAGCGTAGGATGCTTTTGCTTCCCTGTCAAACCGGCATTTTCCTGGCGAGTCGCCGGCATCCGCTGGCCGCTCATCTATTTCGGAAAGTCCGCTCGGCAGAGTTCCGCTTCTAACTCCTCACTGACCTGCACGGGATAAGGTGGGCACGGCTCCAAATCCAGTAATTCCTTGGGCAAGCGGCTCAACTGTTCGGTACAACGGTGGCGGCTTTCTTCCAGCGAAGGCAGCGCAGCGACAAGCGTGCCCTGGCGTAGCACCGGTGCCAGCAGCGGCTCACCTTGTTCCGGTGATGTCGCCTTGACGATGCGATCGCCGCAGAACGTCCCGCTGGCATCTTGGCGGCGATACACCTGTTTAGGATAGGGATAGGTCTTTTTTCCGCTCGACAATTTGAAACGGCCAAACGTTCCTTGCGGCGTCTCTTGCTCGACCAGCTTGTACACAACGTTGAGGGACGGTTCGTCTCGACTGGTGACCAATTCCGTGCCAACGCCAAACAGGTCGATGGGGGCACCACGGGCAAGCAGATCGCGGATCTTATACTCGTTGAGATCGCCGCTGGCGACGATTTTCACGTCTTGCCGGCCGGCACTATCGAGAAAGGCACGCACTTCTTTACTGAGCTGTTCCAGGTCGCCGCTGTCCAGGCGGACGGCCTGCATGGCCGCTTCCGAAGCTACAGCATGACGCACGCCCTGGATCGTGTCGTAGGTGTCGATAAGCAGAGTCGAATGATCCGGAAAGACCTGACCGAACTTGCGGAACGCTTCTTGCTCATCGGAGAAGGCCATGATCCAGGAATGCGCCTGCGTACCCAGGGTGGGGATGCTAAGCAGACGGCCGGCTTCGGTATTGCTTGTGCCGGCACAACCGGCGATATAGGCAGCGCGGGCCGCCAACAAGCCCGCTTGCGGGCCGTGTGCCCGCCGGGAACCGAAATCGAAGACCGGTCGGCCCTGGGCTGCCGTCACCGCCCGTGCCGCTTTCGAAGCGATCAGCGTCTGTATGGTTAAGGTCGTAATCAAGTACGTCTCGACGATTTGCGCCTGCATAAGCGGTCCGCTCACGCGGAGCAGCGGTTCCTCCGCAAAGACCACCGTACCTTCCGGAATAGCCCACACATCGCACTCAAAGCGAAAGTGCGCCAGGCGTACGAACCAGTCGTTCGGCACATGTTGGAAGGTTGGATGTTCACGTAGATAAGCGATCTGTTCGGGAGCAAAAGAGAGGTGTTGCAAGTAATGAATGGCTTGTTCCAGCCCGGCAGCCACCAGGTAATTGCGGCACGAGGGCAGCCGGCGGACCCATAATTCGAATGTGGCGCGTTCGTCGGCCATACCATACACATGGTAGCCGGCCGCCATCGTCAACTCGTACAAGTCGGTGACAAGGCCGAGATAGCGATCGTCAGGATTGAGGGACTGAGACATCTCAGCTCAATATTCGAGTATGTGACGCGTCAAGTAATCGGATATTGTCAACACCATGAGAATACCTAGCCAGAACAAGCTGGCCAACACAGCCAGCCACGATGCTTTCGAGCTGTGCAGCAAGTGCATGAAAAACAACCCCACCAGCGATGCCTTGACGACGCCGATAAGCACGCCGACTGTTGTGTGCCACGGCCCCAACTCCAAAAAAGATACGTATACAGTCACAAGCGTCAGCGCGATCAATGCAGCGAAGACACGGTAATAAGTCCGCGTTGGCGTGATTGGTCCAGACATAACACCTCCCTAAAAGTGTATTGGCGGTATGGGCAGCCAAGGCGGTGCCTGGTGCGTGCCTGTCAGGTACAACAGCGGCAACAGAAAAATCCACACAATATCCACGAAATGCCAATACAAACCGATGACCTCAACAGGCATGTAGCGCACCGGCGTCAGCAAGCCTCGCCGTGCCTCGATCACCAGCCAGATCAACAGGCCCATGCCGACGATCATGTGAGCGGCGTGCAGGCCAGTCATGATGTAGTAAAACACCAGCATCAGCTGGACACGCTGTGGTTGGACGGGGGCCTCAACTCCCTCAATTTGCGTCCATTCGTCGGGATCGAACGCCAAAACGGGAACCAGTTTTTCTTTGTAGTCTTGGTAATATTCCACCACTTTGAGACCGAGGAAAGTGGCGCCCAGAAGGATTGTCAGCAAGAGGCAAGTCAGCAACATTTGCTGCCGGCCGACGCGCGTGGCGTGGACGGACAAGGCCATCGTCAAGCTACTGGACAAGAGGACGATGGTGTTGATGGAGCCGATCAGGACATTGAGCCGGGCGCTGGCTGCCTCGAAGTCCAGCGGATAACGCAGACGATAGATAGCGTAGCAAGTGAAGATGGCGCCGAAGATCAGAACCTCCGTCGCCAAGAAGATCCACATGCCGAACGCTGCTGTCTCACGCTGTTGTTCAAGATTTTCAAAGTGGTGAGCCAGGACTGCATGGTTAGTGGACAAGAGCGCTCTCCTCTATCGAGTATTCGTAAGGTCCGGTGGTGACGATGGGCGTTTCATCGAAGTTGTGCGGCGGCGGCGGCGACGGTGTTTGCCATTCCAGGCCGGTCGCACCCCACGGGTTGGGGCCAGACGGCTTGCCAGCGTACAGCGACCAGAGCATATAAAACAACGGCAGCACGTAACCGACGGCCAAGATCGATGCCCCTGCCGACGACATGACGTTGAGCACCTGAAATTCCGGCGGATAAACATGATAGCGCCGCGGCATGCCCAGGTAGCCGAGCACGAATTGGGGCAAGAATGTCAGGATGAAGCCGACGAAGATAATCAACGCTGCCAGCTTACTGAGGAAATCGGAGTACATTCGCCCGGTCATTTTCGGCCACCAATAATGCAGGCCGCCCATGTAACCCATGACCGAGCCGCCCACCATGATGAAGTGAAAATGAGCGATAATGAAATAAGTATCATGAACGTGCATATCCACACCCAGGGCGGCCAGGAACAGACCGGTCAGGCCGCCCATCGTAAAGAGAGCGATAAAACCCAAGGCAAACAAGAGCGGGGTCTCGAAAGCGATCGATCCCTTATAGAGGGTGGCGGTCCAGTTGAAGACTTTAATAGCCGAAGGCACGGCTACCATATAACTGAGTGCCGAGAAAATCAGGGCCGAGTAGACCGATTGGCCAGCCACGAACATATGATGCGCCCAGACGAGAAAGCTAAGTACAGCGATGCCGATGCTGGACCAGAGAACAAAGACGTAGCCGAAAATGTGCTTGCGCGAAAAGCAGGTAACAATTTCACTAACAATGCCCATCGCCGGCAGCAGCATGATGTATACGACAGGGTGAGAATAGAACCAGAACAAATGTTGGAATAACACGGGATCGCCGCCCAATTCAGGATCGAAGATGCCGATGCCCCAGGCGCGCTCGACGCCTACGAGGATCAGTGCCATGGCCAGCACAGGAGTAGCCAGGACCAAGATGATGCTGGCAGCGTAATGTGCCCACAGAAAGAGCGGCATACGGAACCAGGTCAGTCCGGGGGCCCGCATGGTGTGCATGGTGGCGATGAAATTCAGGCCCGTCATAATGGACGAAAAACCGGATATAAAAATTCCAATCATCGTCGGAAGGACATTGGTGCGGGCATATTTCGAGCTGAATGGCGTATAGAAAGTCCAGCCGGTATCGACGCCGCCAGCCAGAAGCGCCCATAAGGTAATAATGGCACCGATGGTAAATACATACCAGCTAAGTAGGTTAATTTTGGGAAAGGCCAGATCGCGCGCACCAATCATCATGGGCACCAAAAAATTGCCCAAGACAGTCGGCACCACCGGCACCAGGAAGAACCATACCATGATGATGCCGTGCGCCGAAAACAATTTATTGTAGGTATCGGCGGGCACCAGTTCGCCGTTGGGCGTCATCAGATTAAGGCGAATCACCGTCGCCGCGGCTCCGCCGATGAAAAACAAGATGGTTAGCGTGACCAGATACAGGATGGCGATGCGTTTATGATCGGTGGTCAACAGCCACGATTTAACGCCGAAAGCGACATTCAAATAGTTTTCACCAGGCGTGCGCGGCGGCCGCGTTTTCGCTTGCGGAACGAAACCTGTAGTGATGGCACTGCTCATGGTTGGTTACTCTTTCCTTGCGGTTGATACGTGGGGACAGATTGGCGCGGCTTGGGATTGCCGCCAGGCGGTACTTTCGGAGCATCCAGCGGTGGCAAGGATTCCTCGTTGCGCACCGGTGTCTGCCCCGGCTTGAGCGATTTGATAAAGGCAAGGAGTTTGATAAGATCTTCCTCTTCGACCTGACCCTTAAAGGTCGGCATGATCGGCTCCCAGCCTTGTACGATTTTGGCTTCCGGATAAAGAATCGATTCACGCAGGTAAGCATCATCGGCTACAGTGGTACGGCCATCTTTCAGAGGTACAATTCGGCCATACAAGCCTTCCAGCACCGGGGCGCGAGCCGAGGCATCGGCACTGTGACAGGTGATGCACTGGAATTTGAGGAACAGTTGCCGGCCCTGGTCGGCCAGCGATCCGGTGGCTGCTTGACTGTCCAGCCATTGGCGGAATTCCTCACGTTCCAGGACGTAGACACTGCCGACCATGTTGGCGTGACTTGTGCCACAATACTGCGAGCAAAATAAGTGATAGCGGCCAGTTTTCGTGGGCTGGAACCAGATCTGCATGTAGCGGCCGGGAATCACGTCGATTTTGGTGCGGAAGGCCGGTACGGAGAAATCATGGATAACATCTTCCGAGGTTAGGGTCAGCTTGATCGGCTGATCGACAGGGACGTGCAGCTCATTGATTTCGCGCTGGCCGCTGGGATGCTGAATCTTCCACATCCACTGTTTGCCGACAACAAAGATCTCTAATGCATCCGGTGGCGGCAAGGACACCGAAGTATAAATGTTTGCTCCCCATAAGAACATGATGAGGAAAACGAACAACGGCGTAATGGTCCAGAACCATTCCAGAGGATTATTGCCGGTGATGCGCGGCGTACGCTCATCCTCAGCACGGCGGTGGTACTTGAAGGCGAAGAAAAGTACCAACCCCGCGATCAGCACAGCCATGGTGCCACAGACGGCGCAGAGGAAAAAGAACAGCGCGTCCACACGCTGGGCTGTGGTCGAGGCTTGTTCGGGAAATAAAGGTACTTCGGCAAACATCGTCGTCATCCTTATCCAGGGTTTAGTCGCGAGCCGAAGGGAGCGCGTCGGCTGGATTCTCCTTCGGGGCGTGGCTAACTTTCCGCCACTCACGCCGCCACATCGCAAACAGCGCCAAACCCAAGACAAACACGGTGACGATTCCAGCAGCACGCACCAGGTTCAACGCTGTCATGGTATATTTGCCTGTTTCCGGATCGTAACGGTAGCAATATAAGAGGACACTATCCACCGGCGTGCCGATCTTGCGTTCGGACGCCTCGACCAATCCCAGGCGAAGATCACGTGAGTAAGCTCCTTCCCGGTTCTCGTGAAGTCCGAGGAAATAGCGGGACACTTTTCCTTGCGGCGTCAGGACCATGACGCAGCTGGGATGGGCGAACAGGTCGTTTTTCGGATCGTAGCGGAACTGAAAGCCGACGGCGTTGGCCAGGCGCAGGATCGGCTGTTGTTGGCCAGTCAGAAAATACCATCCCTTTTCTGCTCCACTTCGTCCGTATTCCTCGACATAGGTTTTCTTCTTTGCCGCCGCCATTTCCGGCGTCTCGCGGTCGTCGAAGCTGACGGTCACGACGTTGAATTGGTCGCCGATGTTCCACGGCACACCTTTCAGCCCTTTGACAAGATCGTTGAGAACTTGCGTACACAGCATGGGACAGCGGAAATACGCCAGAACGAGAAGGGTCGTCTTGCCGGCCATGCACTCGCCGAGCGTAACTGTGCGGCCTTGCTCATCGCGGAACTCGGCGTCGAGCGGCACTTGCGCATCGAGCTTTTGTTGCAATGTCACCTCGCGGAGAATCGGCGGCGGATCGCTTTCAGCGCTGTGCAGGCTGACCGGGGACGCAAGCAGGATCAACGCAGCAGCCAGGAACATCTCGCGTTTCATCGTTTCCCTCCCGCCGCCTTTTTCTTGTTGTTCCCTGGACCGAATTCCTTGGCGCGCAACACTTCCTCCATTGCTTTTTCAACCGGAATGTGAATGATTCCTTTTTGGGGATCGGTCCAACCGTAACGCTTCATCTTCGCTTCCGCCTTCATCCGTGCCTCCGCAATCTTGCTGAGATCGCTCTTGCGCTCCATGCCTTCGAGGTGCGGCCCGGGTATGCTATCCACGCGCTGGCCCAGCGGCCGTTGCGCATCTTCCTTCGCTAATTCGGAGACGGTGCCGGGCCGTACGGCGTGACGTTTTTCAATCCCTCCAAGCAGCCACCAGAGGGCGATTTGAATGAGAAGACAGACCGCGGCCAGACCGACACCGATCCAAATAATGAGGCGGAAATCAAACGCTTCGCTCTCGTGAGAGACGCCGGGTGTGCGTTCGTGTTCTTCCGAGGGGGGCGGACCGGCGTCGCGCTGGTCGGTTGCCGGCTGTATGTGTTCACTCATGGCGCAGCACCTCCGCCAAGTATGGATCGTTCCACGGCAACAGCGGCCGGTTCCTCAACTGGCCGGTGAACCACCAGATGTACAGGCCGCCTAGCGCCGTCCAGGCCGCGATGTCCAAAAGCCAGTAAAAATATTCCCCCTGATGGTTGAGCGCCGGCTCAATCCACCAAAAAAGATCGATAAAGCGCATAACGAGCAGTCCGGCCGCCACCGCCAGCAGGCGCCCGCGATGCTCCTTGATGTCGCGCAAGAGCAGCAGCATAAACGGCACCGCAAAATGAAACAGGGCGATGAAGCCAACGACATATTGCCAGCCGCCGCGGCTGCGCAGCAGATACCACGGGTTTTCTTCGGGCAAATTGCCCACCCAGATCAGCAAGAACTGCGAAAACGACATATACGCCCAGAACATGACGAAGGCCAAAAGCAAGCTGCCGAAATCGCGCATGTGCGCCGGCTGGATCGCTCCGGCGAAGGGGGGGCGATCGGACAACAGCAGAAACACCGTCAGGGCGAAGGCGTAGCCGTTGAGCAATTGGCCAACGGCGAACATGGCCGGGAAGATCGTCGAGTACCAGTCCGGCTCCAGGGCCATCACCCAATCGATCGAAGCGAAGGTAATGGTCAAGGCGTAGATGACGATACCCGGCGCACCGAGTGTTTCGCAGCGATCGAGGATGCGGCCGTTGGCTCCCTCGTCCTGCTGCCGCGACCAGCGGCGGAACAGATACACCATGCCGATCCAGCACGCGAAGTAGAGGATGGCCTTGATGGTGACGGCCGGGGCGCTCAGCCAGATCGCTTTGAATTGCAGCTTGGACTCGACAGGCACCGGCGTCCAGTGGCCGTATTCTTCATAGACGATTGGCAGACCGATAATCATTGGAATGAACAGTACGGCCAGCGGCAAAATCACGCTGGCCGATGCTTCCAAAATGCGCCGCAAGAACAGGCCCCAGGCGCCGCCGGTGACATATTGCAGCATGAGGAACACCAATCCACCCAGAGCAGAACCGAGCCAATAGGCGTAGCCAACCAGGTAGGAGACAAAGAGCTGTTTCGCGTCACGGTGCAGGAGCCAATGGCTCAGCCCCAAGAGGATGAACACAGCGGCGCCGCCAGCAGCGACAAGCAAAGCGATGCGGCGCACGCGCTCCCATTCGGCGGCTGTTACTTCGCCGCGCGGGGGCGTCTCCAAGCTGGCTTCCGGGGTGATGGCCTGGCTCACTTTGGCTCCTCCCTGGGCGTTAGTTCGGCCCGAATCTTCGCGCGTTCTTCGTCCGGCAGATCCTTGAGCGGCATCCATTGGCTGCGTTGTAAAACACGGATGTAGGCAGCGATCTTCCAGCGGTCTTCGGGTGGGATCTGACTGGCGTAGTCAGGCATGCCGCCGAAACCGCGCGTGATGACTTCGTAGAAATAACCGATCGGCGCTTCGCGTAGCAGCACCTTTTGACCGCGCCGCTCGAAGCCGCGCGAATAATCCAGGTGATAATTGGGCGGCGGCAAATAGCCGCGCTCGATGATCTTACCGTTGCCCGTACCCAGAGCATCGTGGCAGACGGAGCAGTAAATGTTAAAACGATCACGGCCGCGCTCCAGCGCCGCTTTATCGATGGGAATGGGAGGGACATCGACATAATCGGCAGCGCCAGGTCCGAGGAGGAGCAGCAGAGCGGCGCGCGGGTCTGTTGCCGGATTCGCAACCAGGGCCGCAGCGCGAATAGCATCAGCGTATTCGGGACTGCGGCGATAGACCAGCAACGACGGCTCGCTGCCCTTACGGCCGCGCCAGGACACGGTGCCCTCAACCAGAGAACGTGAGGCCCGACCATCAGCGAAGAAGTCGCTGCGCTCCAAGGGGCGATACGAAGGCTGGCGTGCCATGTCTTGCTGACAGGCCGGTATCAGTAAGCACAAGAACAAGAGCACCCGGCGAGTGGGGCGTGTGAATGCCCCGGCGAGCAAAGACCGGGACGTGCGCACGTTCCGCTCGCCATTTTGCCTGGTCGTCATTGCGGCACCTCCGTTATTTCGCGGGGGTTGAGTCCGGCCAGAAAGTCTTTGGTTGCCGGGAGATTAAAGCGCGGATCGGTCGATTCGATGCACAGAAAGAAGGCATCGCGCGTCGCTCGGCTGAAGCGCGGCACATGAAACAGCGGATGATACGGCATCGGCAGACCGCATAGCGCCAGCAACCCAAATACCGCCGTCAACGAGGCGATCAGCACGGTTAACTCGAACGTCACCGGAATCCACGATGGCCAACTGTTGAGCGGCCGGCCGCCCACGTTGATGGGATAGCTGACAGCCGCACAGTAATACTGCAAAGCAAAGCCGCTCACCGCCCCGACAAGGCCGCCAATCAGAATCAAGAGCGGCATCCGGGTGCGATGAAACCCCAGCGCATCGGGCAATCCCTCAATCGGAAACGGCGCATAAGCATCCATGCGGCGGTAGCCAGCCTCATAAGCCGAACGAGTCGCTTGCAAGAGCGTCTGCGGGCTGTCGAACTCGGCAAGCAAACCGTACAATCCAGGGTTCGTGTCCATTAGCGCTTCTCCTCGGTTGTCACCTCGCCCGCCTCTTTCGATTCCGCGAGCAAGGTCTGCATTTCCGAAATCGAGATCATCGGCAGCAAGCGGACGAACAAGAACATCAGGGCCAGGAAGAAGCCGATTGTGCCCAGGTACATGGTCCAGTCCCATACCGTCGGTGCATAATTGCCCCATGATGAGGGGAGAAAATCCCGGTGCAGACTGGTAATGACGATGACGTAGCGCTCCAGCCACATGCCGACAAGGACGATCAGAGAAATGAGAAACAACCATACTGGATTGTTGCGGACGCTTTTGAACCATAGCGACTGGATAGCAATAACGTTGCAGAAGATCAGCGCCCAGTAATAGACGGCATAAGGCCCGAACATGCGGTTGAGCTGGGTGAATTTCTCGTAAATGTTGCCACTGTAAAAGCCCATGAATGCCTCAATGCCGTAGCCGTAGCCGACGATCAGGCCGGTGGCCAGCGTCACTTTGGCCATGTTTTGCAGGTGCCGCATGGTGATGAAGTCCTGCAAGCCGTAGAAGGTCCGCAGCGGAATCGCCAACACGAGAACCATCGCGAAGCCGGAATAGATTGCACCAGCGACAAAATAGGGGGGAAATATTGTCGAATGCCAGCCCGGCAAGATGGCCACCGAAAAATCGAAGCTGACAACGGTATGTACCGACAACACCAAGGGCGTCGCCAGGGCGGCGAGGATCAGATACGTCATTTCGTAGCGCTTCCAGTGATAGGCCGAGCCGCGCCAGCCCATCGCCATGATGCCGTAGATGATCTGCACGAAGCGATTGCGGGCGCGATCGCGCAACGTGGCCAGATCGGGGATAAGACCGACGTACCAGAACAACAGCGATACCGTGCCGTAGGTAGAGACGGCGAATACGTCCCAGACTAGCGGACTGCGGAATTGCGGCCAAACGCGCATGGTGTTGGGATAGGGCAAGAGCCAATAGAAGAACCATGGCCGGCCCATATGAAACAGCGGAAACAAGCCCGCGTTGGCGACGGCGAACAAGGTCATGGCCTCGGCGAAGCGGTTGATCGACGTGCGCCATTTCTGGTGCAAGAGCAGCAGAATAGCCGAGATCAGTGTGCCGGCGTGGCCGATGCCAATCCACCACACAAAGTTGATGATGGCGAAGCCCCAGGCCACCGGCACATTGATGCCCCAGATACCGACGCCCTGAAACAGCAAGTACAAGATCGTGTATAGCAACAGCAGTGTGAAGGCGAAGGTGACGGCGAAGCCGAGCCACCAGGCGCGCGGCGTCCGCCGTGCCAGCGTGATCGAGCTAATCTTTTCGGAGATGGAACGGAAGGTATAACCCGGCCCCATGACGGGGGGAATACCCTCGCTGGCTTCTTTGGGATGCGTCAGGGGAATTTCAGTTTCCTGCGTCATGGCTACGTTTTCATTTCCAGTTCGGGGTTCGGATTACGCAGGGCGGCCAAATAAGTGGTGCGTGGCTGCGTATTCAGTCCGGCCAGCAGGGCATAGTTGGTCGGCTCTTCTTTGCACTGGTAGACGGCGCTTTTCGGATTGTTTATATCGCCAAATATGATGGCGCCAGCCGGACAAGCGGCCTGGCAGGCTGTCAGCAAATGCTCATCGGCGATGCGGCGGCCCTCGCGCTCGGCCTCGATGTCGGCGGCGCGGATGCGCTGCACACAGTAGGTGCATTTTTCCATGACGCCACGCGAGCGCACCGTCACTTGGGGATTGCGCATCAGTTTTAAACTGCTCGTCGTGTAATCGGCAAATTGCAAGAAGTTGAAGCGCCGTACCTTGTAGGGGCAGTTATTCGAACAGTAGCGCGTGCCCACGCAACGGTTGTAGATCATGTCGTTGAGTCCATCGTGGCTATGCACGGTGGCCCCGACGGGACAGACCAGTTCGCAGGGCGCTTTTTCGCAGTGCATGCACGGCACCGGCTGGAAATGGGCCGACACCTGGTTCGGATCGAACGGCTCGCCGCCATAATAGCGGTCGATGCGCAGCCAGTGCATTTCTCGGCCACGCAGCACTTCCTCTTTGCCAACGACAGGGATGTTATTCTCCGACTGGCAAGCGACGACGCAGGCGCTACAGCCGGTGCAAGTCGTCAAATCGATGGCCATTCCCCATTGATAGCCTTTGCTCGGCTCCTTACCTGGTTCGCCGAGCTGCTTACTCTCTTCCTCAAATTCCTTTTCCGCTTCCTTGTAGAGCGTCAGTGGAATGAGGCGGTTTTTGTCGGGATCTGTTTTCTTTTCTTCTTCCAGTTCTTTTTCGGCGCGACCGCGCGGTTGAGGACCGGGTATTTGCGCCAACACTCCCGGTTTTTCTTTCTCGCTGGCCGCCAGTTCATCGGCGAAGTACGGATGGTCCCGGAAATACGCCAGTGTCGCAGTGCGGATGGGAGCGCGTTCCTCCATGTTGTGATGCATCTGTGTGCAGGCCAGAACATGCGTTGCGCCGGGGATTTTGCGCACGTCGAGTCCGCCGTCGAACCATGGCGTCTCGTTGGTGCGAATAGCGTAAGCGTTGAACCCCACATCTTTGGCGACACGTCCGCCGCGCCAGCGACCGTGGCCGAGGTGAATGGTGACGGTATCGTCGGCATGACCGGGCTGAATCCAGACGGGCGCTTGGAGGGTGCGGCCACGGTAACTCAGCTCGATCACGTCTACGACTGCTTCACCGTGTTCGCCGCCACGGCGTCCGGGCCGGCCGGAAGCTTCCGGGATAATGCCAACATAGGCGATGCCAAGCTTCTCCGCCGTTTTGGGACTTATAATAGCGGCATTGTCCCAGGTAAGCTTCGTTACCGGCTTGGGCAGCTCTTGCAGCCAGCCGTTGTTGGCGAAACGGCCATCAAACAGTGTCGGATCGGGACGGAAGACAATTTCCAAACTCTTGCTAACGCTGCGGGCCGGTGCAGCTTTGGCCGCGCGTTCTGCCCAGCCAGACCGGGGCGCGAGATCGCGGTGATCGAATTCCGGCTCTTTTGCCTCGATGAAACCTTTCTCCAACGATTGTCGCCAAAATGCCTCGAAATTGCCGGAATGCTTCTGCTGCTTCCACCAGTTGCGCCAGTGCTCCCGGACAATCTCCAGGCCGGCGCGTTCGGGCGCTTCGGTGAACGCCGCCAGCATTTCATGGGCAGTACGGCCGTTGTACAAGGGGGCGATGAGCGGCTGAATAATGCTGGCCGTACCATCGAAGGCGCGGCCATCACTCCAGCTCTCCAGGAAGTGCGCTTCCGGGACATGCCAATCGCACAGAGCGGCGGTCTCATCGTGATACAGACCCAGATGAATGCGTAGCGGTACTTTCTTCAAATGATCGGCAAATTGAAGATCAATCGGAGCGGTATAAACCGGATTACCACCGAGGATGACGAGCATTTGGACACGGCCCTGGGCCATCTCCTGCACCAATTCAGCGATCTGTTGGCTGTGATCTACCGGCTTGGCCTCGATCGGTGCGGTGTACTTTACGGTCTGTCCGATGTTTTTGAGCGTGTGATTGATGGCGTGAACGAGCGCGTGCAAGCTGGCTGGTTGGTTGTCGCCAGCCAGAACGAGACATTTGCCCACATGTTCGCGCAGGTCCTTGGCCAGTGGCTCCAGCCAGCGCTGCGCTTCCAGCGGCAGTTGGTCTCGATTGCTCTTCGGCGCGTCCGGCACGTTCAACTCCGCGGCCAATGCTTGCGCGAACAACTCGATCTGGGAAGCGCGGAGAGCAAGACGATGATCGGCCACGCCGCCGGTGTTGCTCATGCCGCACTCGACGACATAGAGGCGGTTCATTTTTACCGCCGCAGGTTCGATCTGCCGGGTCCGAACACGGCGACGGCTCATGAAATCGCGCGTGTAGCGCAGCGTGCCGGGGCCGGAAAACAGAAAATCCGCGTCGAGAGACAGGACCACATCGGCTTTCGTGAAATCGTAGTACGTGTTGACGTATTCACCGAAGGCCAGCTTGGCACCTTCCAGGACATTGGAGCGGCCGGCCGGTTCGTACTGATACCACTTCGCTTTTGGGAAATGCTCCTCGTCAAGCAATTCGTTCAACTGGGCTGCCAGCGTCGGCGAGCCAACAGTCTCCGTGAGAATGTACAATCCCTCGCCGCCCTGATTTTTTAGCTTGTCCAGTGTCCGGCGCAGCTCGGCCAAAAAATCGTTCCAGGCGCGCGGTTGGCCGCGATAGGTCACACCTTGCGAACGGTCGGGATCGTACAAACCGAGGATGGCCGCTTGCATCAGCAGATCGCTGGAACCAACTTCGGCATCGTCGCGGGAGCCAGGAGGACTGGCGGGGTGGAGCGGGTTGCCGTCGATCCGGGTCGGCCGGCCCTCGTGGCTCTCAACGAGCAAGCCGGTGGCGACACCGGCCAGCGGCATGGCCGTGGCGAAGTACAGCGGCTTGCCTGGCACAATCCCTTCCGGCTGCCGCACGTAGGGCATGATCTTTTCACGCGGCGCCGGCTGTGTCGAACAGCCGTTCAGCCCCATCAGTGCCAGGGACGCACCCATCAGCGTCAGGAAGCGTCGCCGCGTCAGCGGGTTGGTCCACTCCGACGCCTGCTCCGGAAATTCGCGGTGCAGCATCTCCTGGAATTCAGGCGTGTCCAGATACTCTTCCAGGCTACGCCAAAATCGGCGGCCTTCTGAATCCACTGCCATGATGATCCTCTTGCAATACAGAGCCACGACCCTAAGGGAGCGGTGAAATTGGCCGCTTCTTTACGGTCGCGGCTCTGAATCAGCGATGACACGTCGAGCAACTGGTCAGCTCATGCGGCGTACGTACACCGTACTCACGCCGTAATTTCTGGCCCAGCGCTGTTTGATCCTCGGCTTTCCAGCTCATGTTGAAAATTTCCGACTTGGGCCGGAGGTAATTTTCCGGATTGCGATGACACTCCAGGCACCACTCCATCAACAGAGTATTTTCCTGATAAGTCAGCGGCATTTCGTCGATGCGGCCGTGGCACGAAGCGCAGCCGACGCCCTTGGCGACGTGGATACTGTGATCGAAATAGACAAAGCCGGGCAGATTATGTACACGCTCCCAGGGAATCGATTGGTCCGTGCGATAGCTTTCGCGCACGGGTTCAAGCATGGAGCTACCGGTCCAGATCTGTTGATGGCAGTTCATGCACGTCTTGGTCGGTGGAATGCCGGCGAACGCAGACGTTTCGACAGTAGTATGACAATAACGGCAATCGATGCCGAGCTGGCCGACGTGGTGAGCATGACTGAACGGCACCGGCTGGACAAAGGCGAGGTGCGATTCGGTGACATACGAAGAGCGATAGAAAATAGCGGCAAACCAGCATAGTCCGGCCGCGATGAAAACCGCGCCGAAGATCGTCACCTTGGAGATAGTGTTGAAACTTCGGTGAAAGATCTGGGGCATCGATATCGCCTCATCCACAAGCCGCGGGCAATAATTCAATTCCCGCACATTGATGTATGAATTCATCCACCGCCAAGCAATGGAGCGCTCTCGTCTCCCCATGGAGCATGAGAAGGGGCAGGAAAGCAAATGATGTGCCAACGGATCGACAGAGACGGAGGAGACCTGACAATCCTTATTATTTGGCCGCAAGGCGCAGGCCAGCGCGTCTTCGACCTGCGGCGAAACAAAGCGCTGGATTCTCGATTGTGAGAGTCTTTCTGCCGCGGATGAGAGAGAGAAACTCCGGCTACTTGGTGCGACAATGCCATCGACTTTCAAGATCGCACGGAATACAGGGCCATTTAAGGGCCAAGGACGAGCGGACATCTCCCTCCTGGTGGGGGTCGGGGTAGGCAGGTTGGCTGCCTGCTGTGCAGGGCTTACCATTCGCCCTCCTGGCCGAGGATACATCGCGCCGGGAGGACGTTTGGCGAATTCGCTAATATAGACAGAGAGTCGATAAAGCCAGCGCCCTTGTAGGTAATTGGAGGAGATTTGCGCACATGGACATTCCGCCTGTCGCCCCCCTTCGCCAGACTGCACCGCAACCTGTCCTCGCCGATGTCGCTGCCGAGGTGCGGAAGCAATGGCGTGATTCGCGTGTGGCCGGCCGCATCCGTCGCGGTAGTCGTGTGGCCGTCGCTGTCGGTAGCCGCGGCATCGCCAATCTGTCTACCCTCGTTCGTGCCACTCTCGATAGCCTGCGTGATCTGGGTGCGCAGCCGTTCATTGTGGCGGCGATGGGCAGCCACGGCGGGGCCACGGCAGCCGGGCAACGCCAACTGCTCGGCGAATACGGCATTAGCGAACAAGCGCTGGGGGTGCCGGTCAAAACCGATATGACCGCTGTGCGCATTGGCACCAACAGCTGGGGTGAGCCGGTGTGGTGGGACAAAAACGCTCTGGAGGCGGATGCCGTCGTCACCGTGTCGCGCATCAAGCCGCACACCGATTTTCGCGGTCGATTTGAGAGCGGCATCGCCAAGATGCTCGTCATCGGTTTGGGCAAGCGCGACGGAGCGGCGCAGCATCATCGTTGGGGCTTTCGTGGCCTGCGGGACATGCTGCCGGAGACGGCCCGCGTCATCGTCGAGAAAACGCCGTTTATCGGCGGCCTGGCCATCCTGGAAAATGCCCGCGAGCAAACGGCGCGGCTGCAAGTGGTTGACCGCGATGAGCTGTTTGACGTGGAGCCGCGCTTGCTGGAGGAGGCGCGCGGTCTGATGGGCCGGCTGCCGTTTGCGCAGCTTGATCTGCTGATTATCGGCGAGATTGGCAAAAACTACAGCGGCGCCGGTATCGATCCCAATGTGGTCGGCCGACTCTTGATTGAGACGCAACCGGAGTTCGAGACGCCGAAGATCACGCGCATCTGCGCTCTCGATCTGTCGCCGGAGAGCCACGGCAACGGTACCGGCTGCGGCATCGCTGACCTCGTCACCGAGCGCTTGCTCGCCGCTATCGATCCGGCGCCGTTTCGCATGAATAATCTAACGGCATGTTTCTTGCGCCGTTCGCAACTGCCGTTTGCCTTCCCCACCGACCGGACCTGTATCGAGGCAGGGCTGGATACGTGCTGGCAGCCGAATCGAGAGGCAGTACGGATGGCCCTTATCCCAAATACGCTGGAGGTCGAGGAATTGTGGGTGTCATCACCATTGATTGAAGAGGCACGAAAGAACCCGTATCTGGAAGTGACAGGCAATTGTCAGCCACTGCCGTTCGATGAGGCGGGCAATCTATTTCAGGAAATATTGTTTCCGCATTCCGTTCGTGCCCGGCGCAAACGTTGCGGCTGCCTGTGAATCCTGGCAACCGCACGAACAAGCATGGTTGTACTGCGGTACGCTTATCAGTTGCAGACGCCCTATTTACCAGTATACGTATCGCTGAAATAGTAAATACTGCCGGCGCGGCAGGGCATCGACATCGGGAATGAGATAGCGGTTGTCGTCTACGTCGAGGAGTAATTTGCCGTTTTCGCCATATTCCTGGGCCTGGCTATGGCTGTTGCGCATGGTGAAATGCGCAGGACCGCGGTCGGTCTGGACCTGAAACATCAGGAGGCCGTATTTCGATTCGATGTGGTCAATGGCGGTGATGACGCGGACGAAATAGCGTCGCGCTAACGCCTGTTCCAACAAAGCGCGGTCCTCGGCCGGCCAATCGGCGAGATCGCGGATGAGGCCGACCTCATGTTCTTGCCCATCCTCGTCGGCGTAGCGAAGACTAATGAACTGATCGGGGCAAGTGGCCGGCAGAGCACGAACGGCGAACAGGCCATCGTAGAGGGACGTGCCGATGGCCGCTTGCAGCGTATCACGCTCGCCGCGCTGCAACCGTGTTTCCTCCGGCCTCAGCCAATGCAGACCAAAATCCGAATTCCGAAATTCGAAATCCGAAGGAAATCCTAAGGAGGAAGAAGAAACTTCCAAAGGATCGAGCTGAGCCGTTTGCGATTTTTGACTTTGAGTTTGAGAAGTCTTTGGGCCCTCGGATTGCAGATTGCGGCTTGGGGTGCGGCGGCCGGCGACGACCAAACCATCAACTGTCGATTCCGCATGGACTTCCGTTTGCATGCGCACCAGACGCGCGTAGGTCCCGTCCTGCGCCATCAGCTCCTCGTGGCTACCTTGCTCGATAAGCTTGCCGCGATTGAGGACAAGAATGCGGTGGGCGTTTCGTAGCGTCGAAAGACGGTGGGCGATGGCGATGGTGGTTCGGCCGCGCGTCAGCACAGCCAACGCTTCCTGGATGGCGCGTTCCGATTCGGGATCGACGCTGCTGGTCGCCTCATCGAGGATCAGCACGCGCGGATCGTAGAGCAGACAGCGGGCAATCGACAGCCGTTGCCGTTCGCCGCCAGACAAGCCGGCGCCGCGCTCGCCCAGGGGCGTGTCGTAAGCCCAGGGCAGACGCATGATGAATTCGTGGGCATGAGCACTTTTGGACGCAGCCAACGCTTGCGCCGGCTTGGCGTTCGGCTTGCCGTAGACAAGATTTTCCCAGACAGTGCCGCGGAACAGGAACGGCTCCTGCAAGACAACGCCGATCTGGCTGCGCAGATATTCGCGCGGCAGCTCGCGCACATCATGGCCGTCGAGCGTGATGCGGCCGGCATCGGCGTCATAAAAGCGACAAATAAGATTAACTAATGTTGTTTTCCCTGAACCACTGCGGCCAACGATGCCCACCATCTCGCCGCGACGAATGTGCAGGTTGAAATTCTTCAGCACCGGATGATTGCGATCGTAGCCGAAGGTGACGTTCTCAAAGCGGATGGCCCCGCGTAGCGGCGGCAGCTGCATTGGCGTCTCGGATTCGGTTACGCGCGGTGTGGTGTCGAGCAATTCAAAAACGCGCTGGCTGGCTGTCAAGAAACTGGTCAGCCAGGTGGTCAGCTGGGCCAGGGTCGAGAGCGGCGTGTAGAACATGGCCAGATAGGCCAAAAACGCCATCAGACCGCCGAGGCTCATTTGCCCGCCAAGTACATCGCGGCCGCCGACGAACCAGACAATCAGGCCGCCGAGGCTGAACACCAACTGCATCACTGCCGAAAACGTGGATGCCGCTCCCTCGACTTCCAGTCGTGAGCACCGCAGCGAATCGCTGCTGCTCTGAAAGCGCTCGAATTCCCGACGCTCCTGAGCAAACGCCTTGACCACGCGGATGCCCGACAACATGCCAGCCAAGGTGCCGGCTTGCTTGCTGGCCGAGTCCCAGTAGCGGTGATAGCGCGGGTAGACGTGCCGCCAAAAAAACCAGCTGCCGTACAGTACCAGCGGCATCGGTACCAGCGTCCATAGCGCCAGCTTGGCGTTGAGGGTGAACAACATGACGCCGACGCCTGCCAGTTGCAAGGTCTGCAAGAGTAAGCCGCCTGTCAGCTGATGAATGAGTCCGTACAACGCCTCGGTATCGTGGGCCACCCGGCTCATAAGAACACCGACGGGGTGTCGATCATAATAATCGACGGAAAGAGTCTGCAATTTTGCAACCATGCGGGCGCGGAGGGTGCAGGTCATGGCTGTGCCGAGGCGATTGGCCAGGGCGCCCTTGAGGGCGTTGACCAGGGCGAGTAGCACGCGCGTTACGGCCAGAGCGCCGACGATGGCCAACAGCGCCCCCAGCAGATCGCCGGCGCGGCCGCCGTGCGCATCGGTCTGGAGGACGTGATCGACAAGATACTCTTGCAGCTTGGGCGGAGCCAATTCCAGTACCACGCCTAGCAAGATGAGCGCGCACACAACCGCTACGCCGCCGCGATACGGGCGCAACAAGTCCCAAACACGGCTAAGGACGGCACCGCGATTGATGCAGCGCGGGCAGACATCGCCGGCAAAACTCAGGGCCAGACCACAGCTCGGACAGCGGCAATCATCGATCTCGTCTTCGGGACGGACGCTAAATTCGCCACCGTCGCGCATCGCTTCGAGTTTTGCCGCCAGCTTGGCGAATCGGCCAGCCAGACTGTTGGAATAGCGGACCACATCTACCCACACGCCGCCGATACGCGCTTGCAAGAATCCGGAGCCGACGCCGGCATGAGTGCGAAACGTTTCCGCTTCATCCACCGTCCACGTGTGCAAGAGCCGCGGTGTTGCATCCTCGGATAACAACACCAGTCGACGCCCGCACAAGAGGAGCCATTGTCGTTCTGGCCGGCCCTCCGCGCTGAGGTCCGTAGAAGCGGCCCATAGGATTTTCCGTTCATCCAGGCCGTATTTTGGCAGCGCCTCCACAATGGAGGCTGGGGGAGATTGCTGAAACATGCCGGGTCCGCTCCGCGAACGGTCGCAAGGCCAGAGGAGGGAGCCTCAAGGTCGTGTCCTGTCGACCCGTGGGCCGTAGCGACCGGAAGGATGTTCCGTAGGGAGCGTTTTTCGCAGGTAGAGCGAAAAAAAGCAAGGGGATATTGGCGAGGAGAGAGAGCCGGACCTCAATCGCTCCCATCGATAGCGGCACCATTTCAGTGGCGGAACAGGAACTCCTTGGCGTTTAAAAGCGCCCACTGAATGTCTTCCCAGGCCTTGCGCTTGTCTGGCGCACGCGCGAGGTGTTCGAGCGCCACCTGGACGTTCTCGGGGTTCGGCAAGCGCGACAGTGTGGACAAATACAATTCGTTAAGCATTGCTGTTTCCGAGGTCTTTTCCTTGAGCAGTCGGCCAATGCGGTTGTTGGGATTGCGGATCTTGTCGTTGATGGTTGGCCCGTTGATAAGCTGGAGTGCCTGAGCGAGATTGCTGTCACTTTCGCGTTCGCATTCGCAGGCCAATTCGCGGGCCGGTTGGCCAAACGTCTTCAGGAAGGGGTGGGCAACATCGCCATCGGGCAGCTGTACGGCGCGTGTGCCCAGCGGCAGACCGGCGAACTTTTCCGGCACTTCCGTGACCGTACAGATAGCGTCGAGCAGCTGCTCCGCCGTCAACAGTTTTGTCACCGCATGGGAGAAATATTTGTTGTCATCAGCGTTGTACGGATTGGGCTGGGCACTGAGCTGATAGGTCCGCGAATTCAAGATGACCTTAATAAGATATTTGACATCGAATTTATGGCTGACAAAATCTTTGGCCAAAGCGTCGAGCAATTCATCGTTGGCCGACGGATTGGAGTCGCGGAAATCATCGACCGGATCGACGATGCCCTTGCCGAGAAGGTGATACCAGATGCGGTTGACGACAGACTTGGCAAAGAAGGGGTTGTCGCCGCTGGTCAGCCAATCGGCCAGCACCTGGCGGCGATCGACGCCCGGCGGAATGTTCGGTACGGCACCGCCCAGGAATTTCGGCTTCATCACCTGGCCGGTGCGCGGCTGCGTCACTTCGCCGGAGCGGCCGTCGTAGATGATCTCGGCTCCGCCTCCTGGCCGTTTTGGATTGGGGGGTGGCTCCAGCCAATCTTTCTTGTGACGGACACGAGCAAAGAAGGCAGCCATGCTGTAGTAATCATCTTGTGTCCAGCGCTCAAAAGGGTGATTGTGGCACTTGGCGCATTGCATGCGAATGCCGAAAAAGAGCTGTGCCGTCGTCTCGGCCAGATTCTGTGGATCGCGGGCTACCCGGTAGTAGTTGGCCGGCGGATTGGCAAAAGTGCTGCCGCTGGCCGTCAACAACTCACGGACCAGCCCATCGAAGCCGATGTTCTGGGCGAGACGATCGCGCAGCCAGCGCTGAAAGACGTGCGTGCCCTTGACTTGTATCGCCTTGCGGCTGCTGCGGAACAGGTCCATCCATTTAAGAGTCCAAAAATCGGCATATTCGGGACGCTCCACCAGCGCATCGATCAGCTTGGCCCGCTTATTCAGAGAGCCATCGGCGAGGAAATCACGCACTTCCTTCGGCGACGGCAAAATGCCGCAGACATCGAGGTAAGCACGGCGAATAAACTCGGTATCTGTGCATAGATCCGAAGGTGGAATACTGAGCATCTTGAGTTTGGCAAAGACGAGCTTGTCGATGTAGTTGTTTTGAGGCGGATCGGTCCAGGCCAGACCGTCGCGCGGTTCGAGGTAGGTGAGGCGAACGGTTTGCAGCTCCATCAGATAGCGGCACAGGATCGCCACTTCGCCGGCTTGTTTGAATGAGACCAGTCCGGTGCTGGAAACGTCGGCCACGGCAGGATCGCTGCTGGTGAAGACGGTCAGCCGTGTCACATCACGGATGCTGCCGTCGGAGAAATGGGCGAGGACAGCCAACTGCTGCCGGGCAGGGTTGCGTAAGCGCCCCGCGGATTCCGACGCCCGTTGCACGCGCGAACCAGGCAGGACGTCGATGCTCTTCAGGACTGGCGAGTCAGGCGGATCGTCGCGCAGCCCCTCGGCCAGCCAATCGTGCAGAGCTTGCACCGGGACGCTATCGGGCAAGAAACGTTGTCCGCCCTCGTGCGGCACCCGGCCCAGTCCTTTCTGCAGAATCAGGCTGGCATCCGGCTCTTGGCGGTCGGTGCGCCGGCCGATGGCATCGCGGGTCAACTGCACGTAATCAGCGGCTGGATCGAAGCCGCGCAGGCTCAGTCTGAAACCGTTCTTGCCGGAGGGCGTGCCATGACAAGCACCGGCGTTGCAGCCGCCAACGTTGAGAGCGGCAATCACCTCGTTGCGAAAACTGGTGATAGACGGCTTGCCAAGATCCGTGACGACCACCGGTACTCGCGCCATCTTGTCACCCGCCTGGATGAGAATGGCTGTCTGCCCATTTTTCTTCGGCGTGACGTAGCCGGTCTCATCGACGACGGCGACCTCGGCCGATTCGCTACGCATGGCGCACAGGGGGGTGAGATCACGGACGAGTCCATCGGCATAGCGTCCGGTGACGATCAATTGCTGATGAGCGTGCCGGCCGCGAAGCGTGACGGATTCCGGCTGCACTTGCAAGGCCACGGGCTGGGCGGCGGCAGTTGCCTCCGCGCCACAGGCGGCGCGAACCTGATCGGTCGGCAGGGGCAGCGGCAGGCTAATGAGAACGAGGCAAAGGGACAAGGACCAATGCGACAGTGAAGCGTTCATGAGATATCGCCCTCTTGCGGATCGAACAAGCCCTCGTAGGTGGGATCAAGCGGCAGGTCTGGCGGCGAGCTATAGCAGTTAGTTTACTTCGCTGACACAGAGAACGCGAGCGTTTTTGGCGTGAGTTGATACACGCTTCGCTTGAGGCTAACAAAAACACTCCTCTCCCCTCTTGTGGGGAGAGGGAAAAGGCCACTTGTCCTCAAAGCAACTCACACCGATCGTTTAACTCGCACCGATACTAACCATCAAATTGTAGCAAGCATGTGCCCCCACGGCGATGCCGAAGCCGCGTGCCTGGAAGAGAATGGCGAAATACAAGCCCGCAATCAAGCGGAACAGGAACAGATAATTGCTATAGGGCTGTCCGTAGGGGCCGATATGATGGGCGGCGGAGAAGAGCAGGGCCGAGGCGCTGGCGGCCAACAACACAGCCAACAACCCATTTACATCCAGCAAGCGCAGCAAACGCAAGAGACACGAAAACAGGATAAGACGGAACAACGCCTCTTCATAGATCCCTGCACCCAGGTAGGTGATGACCTGTCCCACTGCTGGTTCGGTGGAGCCAGCGGCCAACTCGATGCCGAATTGCTCCAAAAGCGGCCCCAAAGCCCGACTGATGCCCCACAAACCGATGGCGTAGGCGACGCTTTCGAGGACCATGCCGCTGAGGACGGCGAAGACTTCGTTGGGCCGTTCGTGCCGCTGTTTCCAGGCCCAGACAATCATCAGCGCCAGCAACACGACTGGCGGCAGCCATACCCAGGAGATGCCCAGGCGCATCAGGCCGACGCGCAGCCAATTATCGGCCCCATTGCGCAAGTTCTCCGGATGCGGCCCCCCTAGCACGATGACGCCCGATTCATAGGCGAGGATCAGCGGCAACACAAACAGCAAGCACGGCCAGGGATGGCGCGTCGATCGCAGATAGCTCACATGACTGGTCATGCAGTTCTTCCGAAGGGTTTAGGGTTTAGAGTTACAGGCAGCCCTAAACCCTAAACCGAAACCCTGCCTTACACCCACTCCGGGAAGCGGTCACCGAGCAGCTCGCGGCCCTCGGCGACGGACAAGGTACGAACAATGCTGGGACTATCGCACTGCGCCAGGTCGAGGTGGTGCGGTAATGGTAGCGGTTGGCCTTGCGTGTCCATCAGCAGGGCGATGACCGGCCGGGCCGGGCTGCTCAGGTCGCGGCGCGGCTGCGGCGTCGCCACCACCACGCCCACGGCGCCGTCAGCCAATTCCACAACGGAGCCGACCGGATAAAACGATAAATGGAGGAGACATTCCGCATAATGGCGGTCGAGTTGTCCTTGCTCGGCCAAGAGCAGCGTGTCGGTCAGGGCGGTGCGCGTCTCACAGGCGGGGCGATGCGGGCGGCGTGTGCAGAGAGCAGCGTAGACATCACAGACAGCCAGCAGGCGCGTCAGCGGCTTGATCTGGAAATCGCGCAAGCCGTCCGGATAGCCAGTGCCGTCGAGCCGTTCGTGATGGCCGGCGATTGCCTCGGCTAACCACGGCGCATCGAGCAACAGAGGGCCAGCCATGCGGACACCCAGATGACAATGCGATTCGAGGATGCGGCGTTGATTGGCGTCGAGCGGTTTAGGACAAGCCAAGATCTCCGGCGCAATACGAAGCATTCCGACATCATGGACCAAGGCGGCCAACAGCACATCGAGTGGCCGGCCACGCAGCTCCGGATCGTGGCCAATGATTCGAGCAGCGACGCGCGCCGTGGTCAGACCGTGACAGGCCGCGAAGTGCGCGGGGGTGTAGGGATTGCCTTCCAGGAAGCGCAAGGGGCCGCATTCCTGCGCATCGTTCAGCACTTCCTCCGCCAGGGCCAGGAAAGGCTGCTTGTCGATCGTTTCGCCGCGATCCAGTGCAGTCAACAGCCCGGCCAGGCGCGAGATGCAATCGATTTCGCGCCGCTGTCGTTTGACACCGGCCGACAACACCCGTTGCCGCTCAGCTACCACGTTGAGGATCGCTTCCAAGCCCTCGCATAATTTCAGTTGCGCGCTGGTGGTATCGGGGAACAGCGGGATCATGCGCAAGGCAGTATCGGTCAGGGCGATGGTTTCGCGGTACAGCTTGGCTAGCGGATCGTGGCGGTCGAACAGAGGGGAAGACGCTTCGCTCTCTTCTGACGGATCGAAAGCGTCAGCCAGCTGGCGGAGGTGCAGCAACAGGTCACGGCCGCGTTCCAGGGCGCGGCGTGCCCGCGAAGTCAAGCGGCGCGGCAGGACACAGGCTTCATCCTTGCGAACCAGGGCCGTCAGCGGACGGACGATACGATCTAGTTGGTGATCGTGTTCCTCGCTCTCGTCAACGAGGCGCTCGAAGGCAGCGAGCCGCCGGTTGCCGGTGGTTTCCTCGACGAGCGCCGCTGCCGCTGTTCGTGCGTCGTTGGCCAATCCCTGCGCTTGCTCCAGCCGTTGCCGCAGTGCCTGGATTTTGCCCAGTAACATCTGTGTCTCGCTCATTGACATCCTCCAGTCCCTAATCCGTAATTCATGGTCTGTGGCAAAGAACTAGCTGTCTTGGCTACGGACCATGAACTACGGACCAGGGACTAAATCGGAGGTCCAGGGATAGCGGCTTTAGGGATACCAACGTTTGCATCAAGTTTTCGGCGTCCGAGGCAAGAGACCGTAGCTGGCGGGGCTAGGAGGTGTAATGTCGGAGCGATAAAATAATTTGTTCTCCCTGTGCGGGAGATGATTCCGGAAGGGGAAACAAACTCATGGCGCGACTCGGAGAAAATCCCACGAAACCGAAAACCGGCGAGGGTCTCAAGGTCTTGGTCATCGACGATGAGCCGTTTCATGCCGAAACCGTGGCCGAAGGACTCCAGCGCGTCGGGTACGAATGTGTCTTGGCCACCAGCGGCTCGGCCGGCGCCCGCCTGATTGAGCAAGACGAATTCGATGTTATCGTCACCGATTTGAAAATGGCGGATCTGGACGGTCTGGCTATTCTCCGCAAGGCTCGTGAAGTCTTGCCCGAAGCGGAAGTTATTATGATAACCGGCCACGGCGACATCAAAACCGCCGTCGAAGCCATCAAGGAAGGTGCGGCCAACTATCTCACCAAGCCGGTCGATCTCGACGAGCTGCGCGCCATTGTGGACAAAGCTGGCGAGCGGCTGAGGCTGGCCAAGCTCAATCGCGAGCTGAAGCGTCAGCTCGATGAGAAGTTCGGCTTCGAAGGAGTCATCGGCAACAGTCCGGCCATGCACGAGGTCATCAAAGCATGTCAGGCCATCGCTCCGACCAACGCTACGGTTCTCATCCTCGGCGAAACCGGCACCGGCAAGGAGTTGATCGCCCGGGCCATTCACAACAATAGCCCACGCAAGAACAAGCCGTTCGCCCCGCTCAACTGTACCGCTTTCAATGAGAACCTTCTCGATGACGAGCTATTCGGCCACGAAGTCGGCGCTTTCACCGGGGCCGATCGGATGCGCAAGGGACGCTTCGAGTACGCTAACGGCGGCACATTGTTCCTCGATGAAATCGGTGATATGCCGTTGACATTGCAAGCGAAATTGCTGCGCGTGTTGGAGAACAAAGAAGTTGTCCGCATCGGCAGCAATGAGCCGATCAAAGTCAACGTGCGGCTGATATCAGCGACGTTCCGCGATCTGGAGCAAGCTATCGCGGAGGGCAAGTTCCGCCAGGATCTTTATCATCGCCTCAAGGTAATGACCGTCAAGCTGCCGCCCTTGCGCGAACGGCGCGAAGACATCCCGCTCTTGGCGGCGCACTTCATCAAGGAGCTGAACGCCCAGCACGGCAAAAACGTCGTCAGCATCGCCGAGCCGGTGCGGCGGGCGATGGCGGCTTACGATTGGCCGGGCAATGTCCGCGAGCTGCGCAACTTCATCGAGAGTATGGTGGTGTTGGACACCGACGGCGTATTGAACCTCGATGATGTGCAGGATAGCGCCGTCGTGAAGCGAACGCTACCGACAGATGGCCGCGCTGCTGGTCCGGCCCATCTGGTCGGTCGGCCGCTCACCGAAGTCGAGCGTTACTACATCGAGCAAGCGCTGGCATTGACCGAAGGCAACCGCGAGGAAGCGGCCAGAATGCTTGGCATCGGCGAGCGGACGCTCTACCGTGTCATCCAGGAATGGAAGCTGCAAGACAAGATTCGCAAAGCACTCGATGACACTCATCATGATGTCGCCGCTGCCGCCAGAGCGCTGAACATGAAGGAAACTGTGCTGGAACGCAAAATCAAAAAATGGGGTTGGCATTGGCCGAACGAGTCGAGAGGGTAAGCGCCGAAGGGGCTGCCGTTGCTTACGCTTCCGGCACGTTCTGGTTAGTAGGCATTGCGGTGGATGAAGCCGTGGAACAGGGTCATCCACAAGATGCGCAGATCTAGCCAGGGCGTCCAGTGCGTGATGTAGTAGAGATCGTATTGCAGGCGTTTGCGTAGCGAGGTGTTGCCGCGCCAGCCGTGGACCTGGGCCCAGCCGGTGATGCCGGCCTTGACGCAGTGGCGCGCCATGTAATTGGGAATGGTCTTGCTGAATTGCTGGATGAACACAGGACGTTCCGGCCGCGGTCCCACCAAGCTCATGTCGCCTTTCAAAACATTCCATAGCTGCGGCAATTCGTCGAGACTGGTTTTGCGTAGGAAAGCGCCCAGAGGCGTCCGCCGGGGATCGTTTTTGACTGCCCAAACAGCGCCGGTCTTCTGCTCGGCATCGACGCGCAGGCTGCGGAACTTCAACATGTGAAAGGTCCGGCCATTCAGTCCGCAGCGCTCTTGACGATAGAAAATCGGGCCGGGGCTGGTCAGCTTCACCAGCAGGGCAATCAAGACCATCAGCGGCGCGAGTAACAGCAGAGCAAGCGCCGACAACACCACGTCCATTGCGCGTTTTACCACAATATTCAATCCGAAATGGGGGCTTTCACGCAGGCCAATCAGCGGCAGGCCGTCGAGATTGGTGGTCGTCAGCGATAAGCCAGCGAGGTTGGGGGCGTCACAGACCATGCGCACCTCAACCAGTGAGCGCGACAGCACTTCAAAGACGCGGCGGGCGTCATCGGTGCGGCCCAACGGCAGGGCAACGAAGACATGGCGAACGCCATATTTCTCGATCAGTTGTGGCAGATCGGCGAAGCCGCCCATCACGTCGAGGTCGCCAGAGAGGCGATTGGTTTTCTCATCGACGAAACCGATGTTCTTGATGCCCAGCCAGCTGACGCGCTGCAAGGCGCGGGCTGTCTTGCGAGCGGCCCGGCCCGTTCCTACGATGATCGAGAAGGTTTGATTGTAGCCGTGGCTGCGTAGGGTGTGGATAACGGCCCAGGCGGCCCGGCGGCCGATCAGCACCAGGGCCACGTTCAAGAGCCAGAAAAGCAAGATGCCGGCACGGGATTCGTAAGCGTCATGCAAAAAGAAAATCCGCGCCATGACGAGCAGGGCCAACAGCAGGCTGCCCTTAAAGACGGCAACGATCTCCTCGCGGAAGCGACGCAATCGGCCAACGTCGTACATGGAAGCCAAGCGATAGGCGACAACGCTGAGCAGCCATAACAACGGCACGCGCTGCAAGCATAGAAAGATCCCTGGGACGCCCCTTTCCGGATGGAACCAGCCGGACTCGAAGTAGAGATAATAGGCCAAGAACCAGGCGGCCGTGGTCAACAGCAGATCGGTGAAGAGAAAGCAGGAGCTAAGCAGCTGGCTGCGCTGATGGATCATGATCTTCCCCATCCGTGGGGCCGGCCCGAAGCATCCGGCTGTTCGGTGCCGGCAATCAAACTGCGAAGTCTTAACATGCCAACGAGGAGGCTGTCAAGGTGAGGCGGACGCCGGGGGCTGCCGCTGGATTTGGGCAAGTGGAGTCGCGCCCTTTGGGCGAGCAGTCTTTTCCCTCCCCCCTTAGTCAAGGGGGAAGGGAAAAGACTGCTCGCATGTAAGCCCTCCCACACGCCCAAATCTAGCGACACCCCCCAGGTGCCGGCCTTCGCCGGGTCGCCGGGGGATTACGATGGCTGCGAATGATCTTGTGCTCGCTCTGACCGGGGCCAGCGGAGCGCCTTACGGCGTACGTTTGCTGGAAGTGCTGCTGCGTGCTGGACGCACGGTTCACCTTGTCCTCAGCCCTGCCGCCGTGCAAGTCCTCGAACAGGAGTTAGGTCGCCGCGTTTGTCTGGATCGCTTTGTTCTCGCCGATTTGCTGGGCGCCGCCGTGCCCGCTGCCGGTCTGGTGCATTATCATCATTTCATGGATTTCCGGGCCGGCATCGCCAGCGGCTCGTTTCTGACGGCCGGCATGGTCATTTGTCCGTGCAGCATGGGCACGGCGGCCGCCATCGCTCACGGCCTGTCGCAGAACCTCATTCAGCGCGCTGCCGATGTCCACTTGAAGGAACGCCGTCCGCTGATTTTGGTGCCGCGTGAGACACCGCTGCACTTGATCCAACTCCGCAATTTGACCGCCTGTGCCGAAGCCGGCGCTGTTGTGCTGCCGGCCATGCCCGCTTTCTACACCCGGCCGCAATCGCTGCAAGACGCCATCGATTTTCTCGTCGGCCGCATTTGCGATCAACTGGGCATCGAACACCATCTGCTGAAGCGTTGGAGTGAATAACACACCGCAGGGTGCTCCTCTCGATTTGGGCGTGGAGGAGGGTTTCCGTGCGAGCGGTCTTTTCCCTCTCCCTGGTGGGGGAGGGTTAGGGTGGGGGGAAGTGTTTCACCTGCGGACGCCCTCCTCCCCAGCCCTCCTCCACCAGCGAGGGAGGGAGCAGAAAAACCGACTCGGGGGCTGACGCAACCCCGCTCGCCAATATCCAGAGGGATATCCCCTACCGCATTTCGCTCTTGCCCTATCTCGTCCGCTGGTGTACATCGCAACTCGCGCCGGAAGGCAGCTGCAGTGACAAGGTGACAGGGTGACAAGGTGAAAAATCAACACAGCAAAGACATCAACCTGGAGGGCAAGGAATCGAAAAAGGGGGCCACAGTCACCCTGTCGTCTTGTTGTCCTGTCACCTTGTCACTTTCCATGGTCTGCGGTCTGGGGCTTTTCGGTGTGGCCGCTCTGTCCGGCTGCGACGACGGCACTACGTCGCCAGAGCCGCCAGCGGAAACCGTGGTGAAGATCGACCACGACATCGGTCATGACTTTGATGCGGCGACAGCTGGCACGATTCGCGGTCAGGTGATTTGGCAAGGGGCCCTTCCGGAAGTACCGGGGTATCGTGCGCCGGTCAGTCCAGGCATGGAGCATGCCGGCCAGCCGCGCCGCCTTTGGCCCAACCCCAACGTGCCGCACATCGATCCCATCAGCAAAGGCGTGGCCGGCGCTGTGATGTTTCTCCGTGGCATCCGTCTGCGACAGGCCCGGCCGTGGGACCATCCGCCCGTCCGCGTCGAGTTGCGCGATTACCAGGTCCATGTCTGTCAAGGCGATCGTGATGGCCAATCCGGCTTCGTCCGCCGCGGCGATGCGATTACGATGGTTTCGCGGCAGAATCTTTTTCACGCACTCCGGGTCCGCGGCGCCGCCTTCTTCACGCGTGCTTTTCCGGATGCCGATCAGTCGTGCAGCCAGCGCCTGAATCGCTGCGGCCTCGTGGAGCTGAGCAGCGGCTGCGGCTATTTTTGGATGCGTGGCTGGCTGTTCGTGGACGATCATCCCTACTACACCCATAGTGATTCCGAGGGGCGTTTTACGCTGCCGCGAGTGCCGCCGGGCCGTTACGAACTGGTGTGTTGGTTGCCCGATTGGCATGAGGCGTCCCGCGAACTGGACGCCGAAACCGCTCTCATCTGCCGGCTGACGTTTCATCCGGCCATCGAAATCGTGCAGCCGGTGCAACTGGCACCGCGGCAAATGCAAACAGTATCGATCCGATTGGATGCAAGTTGTTTCGGGCGTAAGGCGAGAGAGAGGGAGCCGTAACGTGGGGGAGAAGAACGCTTACGATCACTTGGCCGCTGAGTGCGCCGAGCTGCGCCGTCTCAATAAACGTCTGCAACAGCTTCATCAGCAGATCGATTATCAGTTGCAATTGGCTCAGCGCATCCAGGCGAGTTTCCTGCCGAAGAATTTGCCTGAAGTGCCACACGGTCGCTTCGCCGTCCACTTTCTGCCGCGCGATCGCGTTGGCGGCGACTTCTATGACGTGTTTCGCCTCGACGAAAATCATGTCGGCCTGTACGTCGCCGATGTTATGGGCCACGGCGTTCCCGCCAGTTTGCTGACCATTTTCGTCAAAAAGGGGGTCCAGACCAAGGAAGTGTTTGGCCGCGATTATCGCTTGGTGCCGCCCGAAGAAGTGCTCGGGCGGCTTAACAAAGATCTCCTCGAGCAGCATCTCTCCGAACAGCCATTCATCACCATGGTGTACGCGCTGTACAACCATCGCGACGGCATTTTTCGCTTCGCGCGGGCGGGGCATCCTTATCCCTTGTACGTTCCCCAGACGGGCGAGCCGACGTTCTGGCGTCAAGAGGGATTGTTGCTCGGCGTAGCTGATACCACCTTTCCAGCTCGCAGTTATCCACTGAATCCGGGCGATAAAGTATTGCTCTACAGCGACGGCCTCGACAGCGGCCGCTTCAAGAGCCATTTGCCAGGCTCAGACAGCATGCTTGCCTGGGCCACACGGCATCGACATTTGTCGATACAAAAATTTATCGATGGCTTGGCCCGCGATCTCTTCGCCGCTGGCGGGCAGCCTGATGACGTGACGTTGCTGGGGCTGGAAGTTTCGCCGTGAAAATTAGCTGCGGGTCCGCATAGATTGCGTTTCCGCAAGCATCGGCTCGCCTGAAAAGGGTGCCAATGGCTATAATGCCGTCCATGAGCAACGCTTTTGCGGCAGAATTGTCCCGTTTTGGTCCTCAGCGAACCTACGCGCCGCCGTCGCGCGCGGACGCTCAGGTCTATTGCAGCCGGCTGGCACGCACGCACTATGAGAATTTCACGGTCGCCTCGGCGCTGTTGCCGCGGCGCCTGCTGCGCCATTTCCATACGGTTTATGCCTATTGCCGGTGGGCCGACGATCTCGCCGACGAGGCCGGCGGCGGAGCGCAGGCCTCGTCGCTACTCCGCTGGTGGCGTGAAGAGTTGTTCGACTGCTACCGGGGCAGGCCGCACCATCCCGTATTTGTCGCCTTGCAAGATACTATATATCGCTTTAATATTCCGCCGCAACCGTTTCTTGATTTGCTCTCGGCCTTTGAGCAGGACCAGCACGTCACGCGCTATGATACATTCGCGCAGCTGCTCGGTTACTGCCGTTGCTCGGCCAATCCGGTTGGCCGGCTCGTGTTGTACCTGTGCCAGGCCTTTGACGACGAACGTGCGGCCCTGTCAGACCATATCTGCACGGCGCTGCAATTGGCGAATTTCTGGCAAGACGTGGCGCGGGATTTCGCCATTGGCCGTGTATATCTACCACGCGAAGACCGCGAGCGTTTCGGCTACAGTGATGAGGACCTGGCTGCCCGGCGCTTCACGCCCGCTTTCGCCGAGTTGATGCGCTTCGAGGTGGAGCGCACACGGGAGCTGTTTTCGCGCGGCTTGCCGCTGGTGGAGCGCATGCCGCAAGCGATGCAAGTCGATATTGAGCTTTTCGCACAGGGCGGCTTGGCTGTTCTTCGCAAAATCGAGCAACAAGGCTACAATGTGTGGGCACGGCGGCCGACGCTTGGCCAATGGGAAAAAGGGATGCTCCTGGCCGGTGCTCTCTGGCGCCGGCTACGTAGGAAAGTGACATGGTGAAAGATCAGCAGGGCAAGGGCATCAACCTGAAGGGCAAGAAACTGGGACGCGAATCCGTCGGCACCTTATCACCTTGTCGCCTTGTTAGTTTGTCCTCTTCTTATACCTGGTGTGAGCGGCTGGCGCGGCAGCAGGCCGGCAATTTCTATCACGCCTTTCGTCTTCTGCCCGCGCCGCTGCGGCGGGCCATGTGCGCTCTCTATGCTTTCATGCGCGTGGCCGATGACTTGACCGATGGTCCGCAGGAGATCGCCGACAAGCGCCTGGCCTTGGCCGAGTGGCGGCAGCAGTTCGAGGACGCCCTGGCCGGTGTCTATGCTCACCCCCTACATCCGGCTTTTCATCACACGGTCAAGCATTACGGCATCCCCCGCCGCTACCTGGAAGACGTGCTCGATGGCGTCGGCATGGACCTGGATACAGATCACTATGATACCTTTACCGATCTTTATCGTTACTGTTATCGCGTGGCGTCGGCGGTCGGCCTGGCCTGTATCCACATCTGGGGCTTTCGTAACGAACAGGCGCTGGCCTATGCCGAATCGGCCGGCATCGCTTTGCAATTGACGAACATCCTGCGTGATCTCGCCGAAGACGCGGCGCGCGGCCGGGTTTATCTGCCGCGTCAGGACCTCGAACGTTTCGGCTACTCCGCGGAAGAGCTGAGACAAGGATGCTATGATGATCGTTTTCGCGCCTTGATGCACTTCCAGGTTGAGCGTGCCCGCGGCTATTACGAAGCGGCGGCGCCGTTGGCGGAGTTGCTCGACGCCGACGGCCAGACGGTTTTTCTCGTCATTCTGCGCACTTATCGCGGATTGCTCGAGGCGATTGTGCAACGCGATTACGACGTATTCAAGGACCGGGTCCGCTTGAGTCGATGGCGTAAATTATGGCTGGCGGCGCAGGTACTGCCGCTGCGCTGGGGATGGTTGCAATCCTGACGCGGAAAGGGCTTTATTTGGGCTTCTCTTTTGGACCAAGTCCCCGTTCAAATTCTTTGATACGTTCGATTTGTACCGGTTTGCCGTTCTTATCGTGGGCCTGATCTTCGAGCCAGGTAGGGGCAGCCTTGAGCCATTCGGCGATGGCTTTCTCTGCGGTCATGCCAGAAGCGACGCGGACGCAGCAAACCATAGTGCCATCGCGGCCGATCCCGCGCAGACAGTGTTGAAACACCTTGCCGCCGCGCTGCCGCTCTTTCTCGATTACTTCGACAATCTGTCGCACCTGCTCCAGCGTCGGCGGTTGCAGGTCTGGCCAAGATACATGCACGTAGCGTAAACCCATGCGTTCGAGCGTCTCTTTCTCGTGGGCCGATGATTGACGCAAATTGATGACTGTAGTCACGCCTTTGGATTTGAGCCAGCGATAGCCCTTCTCGGAGGGTTGAGCACCCACTAAATAGTACGGCGTGATCGCGTGAATGTTATGAGCGTCCCGATAGGCAAGTAGGTCATCTTCGGAAGTGACGAGACTTCTGGGCTGCGGTTGCCCTCTGCGGGCAGACTGAAGGGATCGCAAATTGTCCTGGAGAGTCAACAGGACATCGCGGGCCGCGGCAAGTCGGCCATCTGCTTCGAAGGCATCCGCGACCATGAAAAAAGTCTCAATGTTGCGTTCGCTTTCAGGGCGCAGCCCTTTGCCGTCTTTGCGCAATTGTTCCAGTAATGGTTTAATCAGCGTTTTGACGTGGGATGGCGTCTGCGGCACATCTGGTCCGCGTTGCTCGTCTTTGCTGACATCGATGCGATAGGCGAACGAATCGGCGCCTGCCTTGAAGTCTTCCGGTGAGGCACCTTCGGCAACTGTCACACAGACCAGAAGCCCCAATGTAAAAAATAACATTGTTTTTCACCTCGAACTTGGGAACAAGACCTTCAATTACACTGTACCTCTTTCTTGTTTCATCGCGATGATGCGAGACAGCAAGTTCTCATTCCCATGCTCCGCATTAGAAAACGTCTAAGGCGACATACGACGGATAACGCTTTTCTCGCCTAACTGCACATCGTACACGACTTCCTTGTCCGCTCTCTTGCCCTTTTGGTCCTGCAGGGCAAGGGACACTCGGCAACGGAAATGCTCGGGAGTTTCGCCTGGTTTGGTTTCGGCACACAAAAAACTCAGCAGGCGGCGCCCTTCCTTCCAGTCCGGGTCGATGCCCTGGATGGGATGATCGGGGTCGGCAAACTTATTCAGCGACTCGCCTCGGCTCCAGGCATCCAGGAATTGCTCGACGATTTTCTCGGCTTTGTCCGCTGGTTGCGGAGGCTTTCCGCAGCCCGGCGTGATGCAGACCAAGAGAATCATGCCGGCATAGTGGAGATTGCGATAACAATTCATGGACATGGTTCTCTCTGTCAAGACCTTACCCTCCGCCGTGTCCTAAGCGGCGGAGGGTGAGCAAATGTTCCTTCATTTAGGGCTAGGGGGCTTTTCCCTCCCCCCTTGTGGGGGAGGGTTGGGGTGGGGGGACACCCCTCCCTGGCTCCCTTGCCTTTACACCTCCTACCTCAGCCCTCCCTCACGAGGGGAGAGGAAGTTTGGTCCAGTAGCTCTTATTGATCGGAAGCCACCAGGCCGTCGTTCCGGCACGCCAGGATTTGTAGGGTGTTCATGTCGGTCGCATTGGAAAGGGCGGCCGTGTGGCCGTCGCTGAAAAGGAACTGGCAGATGCCAGGATGCCAGCTGCCGAATTTGCAGTGCCACGGCCCTGTCATGTCGTTGGGGCCTTGGCCCAGGTTCCACTTGGTCTGACCGGCGATGCGGGAGAAGTTACGAGGAAAATCGCCATTCCAGATGGCACCCTCGCCCCACGAAGGTCCGCTCTGACCCCACATACTCATGACGGAATGCTTCTCACCGACCAAAAAGGTATTGCTCGTCCCGTCCGTGATGTCTTTCAGGGCGGTCTGCGACGAGGACGACATGACCTGATCGCTGCTATTGACCTGGGAATTGGCATAGCACATGGCGCCCCGACACAGGGGATTATCTACGATGGCGTTATAGAACTGTCCGCCATTGCAAGCGTAGTCTCCCTGTGTTCCGGGGTGCTCTTGTGAATCGGGAATGCCGGTGCTGGACACTTCATATTGCGTGCTCGGCATCGGGCTACTGCGCCGCGTTGGGCAGACATACTGCTTGACGAAAGCATTCTGCACCGCTGGGGTCTGTTCATAATAGTTGTTGGCCAGGTTCCACTGCATGTACAGGTTGTTCTGTTCCATGTAGGGGAGAATGACCACGAACCAGGTGGCATGTTGCGGCCCCACCCGACTGGGCGGCAGAGCGTTGTACACATCATGGTAGTTGTGGATGGCCAGACCCATCTGGTGCAGGTTGTTGTTGCATTGTGTGCGTGCCGCGGCCTCGCGGACTTTCTGCACGGCCGGCAGCAACAGGCCGATGAGCACAGCGATGATGGCAATCACCACCAAAAGCTCGATCAGGGTGAAGGCAACGCGACGTCGCGGATGCTGGGTTGTCATGGCGATACTCCTTAGATTTCGAGAAACCAAACTTTCAATCCGACGAAACGTTAACCTCATACAAGATCCCGATGTTGCTGTCTCTTTCGCCCCCCTTGAGAAGGGGGGGGAGTACGAAAGCTTCCACCCCTCACTGCACCCCTCCCACAAGAGGAGAGGGGGAAGAAAAGCAGGGATGGGATAGGATCAGCGGGAACCTGTTTCAGAGAACACCGAGAAGGCAAAAAGAGGGAGAATCAAACGAGTACACTTTCGGGATTTATCCTTTCTCCTTCTTGTTTTTCTCTTTTTCCTCTCTGTGTTCTCTGGGACTCTGGGGCTCGTCCCTCTTGTTGGTCTGTGTCGTCAGGCCGGCGGCGATGCAGATGGAGCGCATACGATGCCGGGGCGCGCCTGCACGTAGCGCGCGATGAACGCATAGAGCGAGAACCTATTGGGTGCCAAAAACATGGCCAAGTGGAGGGTGCGCGAAACCATGTCGGTGCTGCCTCGTTGCTCGCAGGATACAAGGGTAAGCGCACGGCAGGACGCCGCGATGCGCCGTCAACAGTACAAGCAGGAAAAACAAAAACGGGTTGGCGGATGCCAAGAAGGACCGGGCACGCCGTCACGAACAGACGTGAAGTCAGGAGAAACCGGGGGGAAAGGAAGTGGGGGAAGGCATGAACAAGCCCTTACACGCCAAGTTATTTGAAGCGAAACGTCATCCTCCTTTTCTCCTACGTTATGAACCAAGCCGGGTAATGTCAAACATTTTTTCAGGGCGATCCGGAAGCGTAAGAGCTAGCGGACCAAACCTCTTCCCCCTCGTGGGGGAGGGCTGAGATAGGAGGTGTAAAGGCAATGGAGCCAGGGAGTGGTGTCCCCTCACCCGAACCCTCCCCCACAAGGGGGGAGGGAAAAGGCCGCTAGCCCTAAGCGACGGCAAGGCAGCTATCGCTTACGCTTCCGGCGCTGTTAGTGATTGAACACGTCATCGCCCAGGCCGACGTTGAGCCGCATGTTAGCGAAGCTGTAGACTTCGACGAGTTGGCCCGGTTCGCCGGCCTGGCGCGGCCAATCGTAAAACTCCAGGCGGATCGGCAAGTGCGTTTCCTTGTCAAAGTAGATAACGTCTCGGTAATAGAGGAAATGGCCGCCGCCGTTGTCAGGATGGACAATTTCAACGCGTGTGCAGCGGCGCCGGTTGTATTCGTATTCCGCGACGTGTACCTGCGTCGTCACACCGAGGCGGCGTTCCTCTGCCCAGGCGCGGGCAAGGCGCTCGATTGTGTTGCCGATGCCGGCCTCGGTGATGCTGCGCTTGCTGGTCTGCCGCGCTCGTGGATCATTGGGATCAAGCGAGATGAAACCGGCAAACGAACCGAACACGCCCTTAGGACGAACGCGCATTTTGCCGTCGTTCTTGCCCGCGACGTAGCAAACTTCCTGGCCGGCTTCGTTGCGCGGTTGCAGCCAGCGCAAATAGACACTGAACGGCTGCGTCCGCACCTTCATTTCCATGACGGTATCCGGCGGCAGCTTGCCGTTGACCCGTTCACGCTTGATGAGCAAACAGGTGTAATCATGCACGTTCTGATAGGCTTTTTGTGCTTCGTGGATCAGGCGCAATGGCTCATCCATCGGCGAAACCGGCTGCGGCGGGACGGGTGTCTCGCCGGTAGAAGGACCCATAGGCTGAGGCGCGGCCGGCTGACCGGGAGACGGAGGAGAAAGGGGCGGTTGACCGGCGGCGAGCAGGACCAGTCCCAAGACGCCGAGCATGCTGAAATACCACCAGCGCCGAGCTAACGCGGAATGCCGAATGCGGTTCGTGAACATGCTATCTCCAGAGTCCATCTGAGCCGCGCCCGGGGGGGCGGTGAACGGCACCGCTTCCGAAGGCGCGGCTCGGACCCCATTCGCAGCTGTCGTGCCATTGTTCGAGAAAGCCGATCCTCTTGTCGCGCGGAAAAATGGAAGCACTTAACCAACAGCAGGTTGCGCCGATGGACGCGCTCGCGCTCCCATGCTCCGTCCTCTACGTTCTGCGTGTATAATTTACAAGATGCTTGCAATTCTGGTAAAAAAAGAGACGGAAGATGGGGAAAATGACGCCTACACTGCACATCCGCACGCTTGTATCGATGCCCTTTGAAGAGAACACCTACGTAGTTTGGCGGCCCGGCTCCTCCGAGTGCGTGGTTATCGATCCGGGTTTACAGCCGGAATTGATCGAGGAGTGTCTGCGCGAAGAAGGTTTGACCATGCGTGCGATCCTAAATACCCACGGTCACGCTGACCACATCGCCGGCAATGAGGCCATGAAACGACTTGCCCCGGATGCCCCGCTCTTCATCGGCAGCGGCGATGCGCGGATGCTCACGGACCCCGATGCCAACCTGAGCGCCGCCTTCGGTTTCGCCGTCGTCAGTCCCGTTGCCGATCGCACGGTGAAGGAGGGCGACATCATCGCGGCAGCTGGACTCGCTTTCAGAGTGCTGGACATTCCCGGCCACTCACCTGGCCACGTTGTTTTCGTGCATGAAGGGGCGCCAATCCAGGTGTTCGGCGGCGATGTGTTGTTTCGCGGCAGCATCGGCCGCTACGATTTTCCCGGTGGCAACGGCCCGCTGCTTCTGGAAGGCATCCGCCGTAAACTTTTTACCCTGCCGGCGGATACCGTGGTTTATCCGGGGCACGGACCGGTCACCACCGTCGGACATGAGATGCAAACGAACCCGTTTTTGACCGAGGGATGAGTTCTCCAGACGTCCGGTCAAGCTTGGCCATTACCCGGCGGCGCAGGCGGTGTCGGCCCTGTCGGGAACTCTTTCTGTTAGATGTTGTCTTCGATTCCGTGGGATACTTTCTCAACAGCCTCGGGAAAATTTTTTGGCGTCATCGTAGTTGGATGGGTTAGCGGTGTAGCACCAGGCCGGCACCCAGCGGTTCATCAGGTTGAACAGATCACTCAAAATGTTAACGCCGCCGTGCGAGAGGATTTTGCTCACACGGCGGCGTTGACATGCGGCACCCGCAAGCGGTTTAGAGCTAGCGGACCAAACCTCCTCCCCTCGTGAGGGAGGGCTGGGGTGGGGGGCAGGGCAATGGAGCCAGGAAGTTGTGTCCCCCCCACCCCAACCCTCCCCCACAAGGAGGGAGGGAAAAGACTCCCAACCCTCCCCCACAAAGGGGGCGGGAAAAGTCCGCTCGCCCTTAGTACATATCCTCGTAGCCGCCGCCGCCGGCTGGTTTCTTCTCTTCCTTGGGCAGTTCGGCTACCAAGGCATCGCTGGTCAACAACAGCGTCGCAACACTGGCGGCGTTTTGCAGCGCTGAACGCACTACCTTGGTCGGATCAATGATGCCTTCCTTGACCATGTCGCAGTAGCGGTCCAGTCGGGCATCGTAGCCGTAGTTGACGTCCTTGTTCTCCAGCACCTTATTCATGACTACGGCACCGTCCTGGCCGGCATTCTCGGCGATCTGCTGGATCGGAGCACGGCAGGCGCGGATCACGATATTGTAGCCGATCTCTTCATCGTGTGATAAATCCTTCGGCGGCTTAAGGCCGGCCGAGGCCCGCAACAGGGCCACGCCGCCGCCGGGCAGCACGCCTTCCTGGGCTGCAGCCCGCGTAGCATGCATGGCATCCTCAACGCGCGCTTTCTTCTCCTTCATCTCGCTCTCGGTGGCTGCCCCAACGTTGATCTTGGCTACACCTCCGGAGAGTTTGGCGATCCGTTCACTCAGCTTCTCCTTATCGTAATCGCTGGTCGATTTCTCCAGCTCGCGCTGGATCTGCTGAATGCGGCCCTGAATGGCCTGCTTCTTGCCGTAGCCTTCGATGATCGTCGTGTTGTCCTTGTCGATCTTGACCTTCTTGGCCCGGCCCAGTTGATCCAGGCGCACGCTCTCCAGCTGGATGCCGAGATCTTCAAAGATGGCCTGACCGCCGGTCAGGATGGCGATGTCTTCGAGCATGGCCTTACGGCGGTCGCCGTAGCCGGGCGCCTTGACGGCGGCGCACTTGAAGGTGCCGCGCAGTTTGTTGATGACCAGCGTGGCCAACGCTTCACCTTCAACCTCTTCGGCGATAATCAGGATCGGTTTACCCTGATTTAGCACTTTCTCCAACACCGGCACCAGATCCTTGTTGCTGGAAATTTTCTTTTCGTGGATGAGGATGTAGGGATCTTCCAGCTCGCACTCCATCTTCTGGGGATCGGTGACGAAGTACGGCGACAGGTAGCCGCGATCGAACTGCATGCCCTCGACAAACTCGTGCGTAGTTTGCAAGGTTTTGCCTTCCTCGACAGTGATGACGCCATCCTTGCCGACCTTGTCCATCGCTTCAGCGATGATGCGGCCAATCTCGCGGTCGTTGTTGGAGGCCACGGAGGCAACATTCTCCATGTCCTTCTTGGTTTTAACGTCGATTTTCATGGCCTGGAGCTTGGCCACCACGTCCTCGACGGCCTTCTCCATGCCGCGTTTCATGAGCATGGGGTTGGCGCCCGAGACAACGGCGCGGAGTCCCTCATTAAAAATCGCCTCGGCGAGGACAGTGGCAGTGGTAGTGCCGTCGCCGGCCACGTCACTGGTCTTGCTAGCCACTTCCTTGACCATGCGTGCGCCCATATTTTCGTATTTGTCTTCTAGCTCGATTTCCTTGGCCACCGTGACGCCGTCCTTGGTGACCGTCGGCGAGCCGAACGATTTCTGCAAGATGACGTTACGGCCCTTAGGGCCGAGCGTCACCTTAACAGCACGGGACAATTTGCTAATGCCCCGACGCATCGCTTCCCGCGCTTCCTGATCGAACGCAATCTGCTTCGCAGCCATCTTGCCTCCCGTTGGGTAAAATCGTGAACGCGATT
>Ga0070737_10000824_pt1 | contig 55483 bp, 54 predicted proteins | sample Coa_R1_10_FD_66438 | JGI IMG/M metagenome (GOLD analysis project Ga0070737, IMG submission 66438) | Surface soil microbial communities from Centralia Pennsylvania, which are recovering from an underground coalmine fire - Coalmine... | ecosystem: Environmental > Terrestrial > Soil > Unclassified... | reverse complement strand
CGGGACCGACATGGATAACATCCTCGTGGAATACGTTGTCTCCCAGTTCAAGAGCCAGACCGGGATTGATCTGCACGGTGATAAAGTCGCGATGCAGAGAGTGAGGGAGGCAGCCGAGAAAGCGAAGATTGAACTCTCTACAACTGTGACGACCGAAATCAACCTTCCGTTCATCGCCTCCGATCCCTCGGGACCGAAGAACCTCACACTCAGCTTTACCAGGGCGAAACTAGAGGAGCTAGTCAATCCGGTGATCGAGCGATGCAGGCATCCGATGATGCAGGCGATGCAGGATGCAAAGCTTGAGCCAAAGGACGTGGACAAGATAATCCTAGTTGGAGGCCCAACCAGAATGCCCATTGCGAGGAACTTTGTCGAGAGGATAATGGGCAAGCCGGCAGAAAGGGGAGTTGATCCGATGGAGTGTGTAGCGATGGGCGCTTCGATTCAGGGGGCAGTCCTGGCTGGAGAGGTCACGGACATACTACTCCTTGACGTAACGCCGCTATCGCTGGGTGTGGAGACGCTCGGTGGGGTGTTTACAAAGATAACGGAGAGAAATACAACAATCCCAACGAAAAAGAGTCAGATTTTCACGACCGCTGCTGACTTCCAAACTTCGGTCACGATACACATACTTCAGGGCGAGAGGGCAATGGCGCAGGATAATGTGTCTCTTGGGAATTTCAACCTGACAGGCATTCCTCCAGCGCCAAGAGGCATACCGCAGATCGAAGTGACTTTTGATATCGACGCAAATGGAATCCTCAACGTCTCTGCAAAAGACATGGCCACCGGCAAACAGACTGGAATCACCATCACTGCTTCAACCAAACTCTCGGACAAGGAGAAGGAGAGAATGGTCAGGGAGGCGGAGCAGTATGCTGAAGCGGACAAGAAGAAGAAAGAGGAAGCAGAGATCAGAAACCAGGCAGACAGTCTACTTTATACTGTGGAGAAGACAAAATCCGACCTCAAAGACAAAATACCTCAGGATCTCATGGCAAAAGTTGACGCTGCGGCGAAGGAGCTCAAGGATGCGGTAGGATCAAATGCGGATGTAGAAACACTCAAGCAAAAGATAGAGGGTCTATCTAACGTCTTGAAGGAGATAGGCACCGTCGCCTATCAGCAGGCGGCAGCTGCGACTGCGTCTTCTAAAGGGGGAGGTGCGACGGAAAGCTCCTCTTCAACCCAGGGCGGAGAAAGAGTGGTAGACGCGGAATACAAGGTAGATCCTTCCTCTTCTTCTGACGATAGCGGGAAGAGAAGCTAAGCATCCAAGAAAAACGAGTGAGTGTAAGCACAGAACAAAAAGCTGAAGCCAAATGTCTGCGGAGAAGAGGGACTACTACGAAGTCCTTGGCGTTGCCAAGGATTCAACGAAAGATCAGATAAAGGCTGCATATAGAAAGCTCGCGATGCAGTACCACCCCGATAGGAACAAGTCGCCTGGTGCAGAGGATAGGTTCAAAGAAGTTTCCGAAGCTTACGCGGTACTGTCCGACGATGCAAAGCGGGCCCAGTACGACAGGTTTGGCCACGAAGGAATACAGGGTAGGTATAGTCCTGAGGACATTTTCAGAACTGCTAATTTTGATGAAATTCTGAGAGACCTCGGGTTCGGAGGCTTCGGGGGATTTGGCGGAGGCAACATTTTCGACATGTTCTTCGGGAACATGACCGGCTCTGGAAGAGGAGTCAGAAAGGGCGCAGACCTCCGCTACGACCTCGATCTCTCTCTCGAGCAGGTTGCCACGGGGCTGACGACCGAAATAGAGATTCCAAGAACAGAAAGATGCCCCGTCTGCAAAGGTTCTGGAGCCAGACCGGGAAGCAACCCGAGAGTGTGTACTGACTGCGGAGGACGCGGCCAGGTTCAACGTATCAGTTCAGCAGGATTTGCACAATTTGTCAGAATTGAGACATGCCGAACATGCAGAGGACGCGGCCAGGTTCTAGATAATCCGTGCAAGGATTGTAAGGGAACTGGGACGGTCGAAAGGACAAGGAAGATCTCGGTTAAAGTTCCATCGGGAATCGAGGACGCATCTTCCCTGCGACTTCGGGGCGAAGGTGATGCAGGTGAGAGTGGAACTCCTCCGGGAGACCTCTACGTTGTCTGCCATGTTCTACCTCACAGGTTCTTCACAAGGCACGAGAACGACTTGGCATGTGAGATATCGATTGATTTCGTCGAGGCTGCACTTGGAGGAGCCGTGCAAGTTCCGACAATCGATGGCAAGACGGCCGAGGTCATTATACCAGGAGGGACACAAAGCGGCACCGTCCTAAAGTTGAAAGGGAAGGGGCTTCCAATAGTTGGAAGTTCCAGCCGCGGGAATCAGCTCGTCTCGGTCAGAGTGACAACGCCCACCAAACTATCCGACAAGCAGAAAGAGCTATTGAGGCAATTTAGAGAGCTGGACGAAGGCAAGAAGAAGGGAGCAGGGATATTCAGGTTCTAGGAACCCGCTTCGCTTTTTTTTAAATTGATCGATATCAGTGATTCACGACGTCTACTCCAAAGACGGTATAAAGAAATGGAAAGCGGCTTGAATACTCCTCTAGCTGCTTTTCACTCTGACTATCTTCGTTCTACCCATTACGCGCCAGTACTCTACTTCGAGGCCGGAAGCGAGCTTTGATTTTACTTCCTCATCCGCGGGCAACGGGACATCGAAGGTCTCAAATGTTTCGAGATCCATTAATTGAATGTTGGTCGGAGACATTGAGACCACCTGACCAGATTTCTTCTCAATCAAAGGGACCTCCACATTAGCGGACACAGGTGCTACGAGACTCCTCTTTACGTTATCAAATACGCCGATTCCGACGACTCGAGCCTTTGCTGCACCATGTTTTCCTGGCTTGCTCTTGTCGTACTCAACTATTCTGCACGGCTCTCCATCAATCAAAATGTAAGAGCCTTCTTTGGTGCTACCTAAATCAACGGGTTTGCTCATGAATCTGACACGGGTTTTGAAATCGTTGAGAGCGCTTTAATCTATTTAACGTTAATCGTCTTTGCACTAGTAAGCTGGAATGAGATCCTGGAACTAAAAAATACGTGGGAAAAACAGAACATATGAAAAACAAAAGATATCTTTGCATAGCAAGCAGCTATCGATGGCCGCCGAGCAGTAGCCAATGCCCTTATAGATTGGGCTCGATATCAATTCCATTCACTCGCGTTACTTTTGCTAATCTAATGAATACTGGAGCTCGAAGATTTACCTTGTCTCGTCTATTGAAGACTGTGCATCAATCTAGATGAAAAGAAAAATGTAGGATTGGAGTGGATCTACTGTATCCTGAAATTATCTCGAATAGGGCTTATTTCAAAGGAGAGTCACGGCGAAGCAAAGCAGGTTGCGCAAGATATTGGACGACTCCTGCTGGATAGAGGCTTTGCGGTCACAAGCTATCCCAACCTCCACATGAGAGGAATTGAGCACGCCCAGTCAGTCAAGGATCTAAGATCCCGAAGAATTGATCTCTTTGTTACAGTATCCGGCGATGGAACTATACTCAGACTTCTTAGAACACTTGATAGCACGACCCCCTGTTTGTGCGTAAATGTCGGAGGACGTGGTATTTTGGCCGAGGTGAAGCCGGGCCAGATTGAGTTGGCTCTCGACAAGATTGAGCGTGGAGATATGCGACTTGAAAGGAGACTCAGAATACAACCTTTCTTGGGTGAAACCGCACTCCCACCCGGCCTAAACGAGATACTTGTGATCAGACAGGCTATCACACGCACACCTCTGTTCACAATGGAATTTGAGAAGGGTGCGGTTTTCACTCAACGAATGGATGGGATTTTGGTGAGCACTCCGACAGGCTCAACAGGTCATTCCTTCTCCTACGGGAGCCCGTTTCTCGACGGATCCTTGAACGTGTTCTCAATTACTCCTGTGGGTCCGATAAGGAGGTTCCCGACAGTTATCAAGGCCGCAACCGACCTGAGGCTAATGGCCAATTACTCGCTGAAACTTGTGATCGACGGACAGGAGAGTTTCGACATCGAGCCGAACTCGTACATTACTTTCAAAAGACATCCCAGGGATGCCGTTTTTGTGCGATTTGATACTGCAGGAGCATTTCGTCAACTAAAGAATCTGGGATTTGAATAGCTGCGCATCTATGGAGCACCTTTTTCCATGTGCTCTGTTAGATAAAGACCACGGAGATACGCAGACTATGATAGAAAAGTTTGATAAACCCCCAGTTCCTATTCTTTCATATTAATCCGGCGTTTATATTGGCTGATCTGTTGTTAAACGAGTTGGACGACTCGCCAGCAGGATTTTCTTCCCCTCAGAAATCGAGAGCGTCTCTGTAGGATAAGATGTAACTTACTTTAACGATACTCCTGTCTTGGTTGTCTTTTGTGTAGAGAGATGAAAAGGGGAAGGCGGCGATTTCTTTCGCTTTATGGTGCAACAATTCTTAGTATTGGATACAACTGCATTCTATGCGGGAGTCCCTTATACGAACACGACCGAGAACCTAGTCACTACGCCTGACGTGATTAGCGAAGTCTCTAATGAACGGACAAGATCATTAATCGCACTTTCGAAGATAAATGTGTGGCAAGCAAATCCTGAACAGCTCAAGCGCGTCAAAGAGGCTGCACGGGGTACTGGTGACTCTAGCCTGAGTAAAGCGGACCTGAGTGTCCTTGCTTTGTGCCTGTATATCGCTGCTGAAGGGAACGAGGCGATCCTACTTTCTGATGACTTCGCCGTCGAAAACGTAGCATCAAAACTGGGAATCAAGGCACGGCCGCTTATGACCGGAGGAATAACTACGGCCGCCGAATGGGTTTTCTTTTGCCCCGCTTGCGGCAAGAAATACCCAAAGCAAAGAACAGATTGTCTGGTTTGCGGTACGAAGCTGGAGAAACGACTAAAGAAAAACTAGGTCTCTAACTAGTTCAAATTCCTAGTCGTCTGGTTAAAGTAGACAACGGCCCGTAATCAAGCCCTGACTCAGAAACTTATTACTTTGAAAGTCGGGCTCTTCAATTTGTTCCTAATGGCGATGTTAAGCAGTATCGATGTCAAGCTCTCAGCATCGCGTGAGAGTTCCAAACTCCCTAGGTGCAGAGGGCGTAGTCCTGGGATGGAGGATATCATCTCAGACAATGTCTGAAATATTTCAGGAGTCTCGCTGGCGACAAGCACGTCGGCGGTAACTTGAGACTTTTCTTTGTAGAGCACGTTCGCCGGGATTGTTTGGAACGCCGCGGCTAGCTTGACCGATTGTGGGAGGATTTCTCGTATCTGGACTGTGAGTGATTTTTCGCCAATAGGGGCCGAGAACTCTCCGGAGTCTGTTTTCTTTACAGCAGCAGCCGCATTAACAAGTAATTGGCCTTCGCCCTTGAAATGCGCTGCCAACTCTCGAACGGACTGAAGCGCCGACTCGTAAGGTACGGTGAGAATCACAATCCCAGCTGCTTGCACGACGGCCTCGTTGGTAGAAGGGACAAGTCTTTCCTTAAGATAATCTGCGTTGCCTTTTTGGGCTATAATCTCCTTTACGGTGCTCTTTGCCTTTTCCAAGTTTCGGGAGCCTATGAGTACCTTATCGTACCTTCTCGAAAGGTGAATAGCAAGGGCTGTGCCTAGGTCACCCGTTCCACCGATGAGTCCTATTGTTTGCATTTGATTGAGAATCACCAACACACTGCCTCTTGAGACGGCTGTCTTTCCAAAATCCCTCAGAAGAGTGTTCTATCATCAGGACTCAATTCATTGTATAGTTTACGCGAAGTATTGGACGGTCAAGGTGGAAAGTCGGATCGCCATCGGAGAGAAAATTGCGAATAACTCTCGAAAAAAGTAGATTTCAGCTTGGTAGTGTGCGCGACTCTTGACTCTTCGATTCATTTCCTGATCGTCCGTACACAGTCCACTCTGCGGGTTCTATGAGCGAGTTAGGAACGATATGAAGGACCCCGTGTTCATCTCTGATTCTGCTTTTTCTGATATCCACTGATTCTACTGTGCCTTCGATTCCACCGGCGCGGACTCTGAAACCAGCGCCATAGTCCTTGTCGGTCACGAGAAAGGCTCCCGAAACCAACTCTTTCAGTACGCCGGACACAGCAAGACCCACTGCGAGGACGAAGAAGGCAAAAATTATCCCCATTCCTAGTACCATTTGGCTAAAACCTGGCAGGGTCGAAAGTATAGCCATCACGACAAAGTACCAAAAGATTGCAGCGAGTGCAGTCGAGAACATTCCGACTAGAGCACCAGGAACCTGTCTGCGGCGCAGGTCGTGCTTGACTATTGTGACGAGTATTTTGAGAATTAAGTAGGCGATGAGCAGGGTTATTATGGCAGCAATTAGAGCGATGAAGGCCGATTCTAGGCTGGCGAGGAAAAAGGCCGCCGGGTCAGAATAAGGGTTCACCTGCAGCAGCTGCAAGCTCATTATGGCAGAGGAATGCTGGTCAATTCGAGTTAAGTCTTATGCACTATTGACCAAGATGAAATGAATTACCGCGATCAAGGGTTCACAAACTGACCTGGCCTGACGCGTCAGTTCATATCAGAAGCTCGTCATCGAATTTTTTTATTTCGATTCTTCGGGCGATTTCCTCTCTTCTTCGGCGTTCTTCTTCCTTGGACTTTCGCAGGTTCTCTACCCACGTGCCGTAGAGCTTGTTGCACTCCCCGCACCTTACGCCGAAGTCAGAGTAGTAGTGTACTGTCCCACCGCAGTTGCACTCTCCCCACTTTCCCATTGTTGAAACTATCAATACAGACTGCTTTAGTTCTTTGCCGACACCCGTAGACTTCATTGGTTGTTCTAGCAACGGCATGCTGTGACGATGATGTCTTAAGGCTGAAGTAACAAGCAAAGAGAATTCTTAGCTATACAAATGCTCCACATATAGCCGATGAAGCTGCCAAAAGATGTGACAAGACTAAATAGGGATACACGAAGGGATGCATTTCCTGCTGCTAATACGGAAGGACGATGGAAGCTTTAATCTTGACAAACGTATCACTCGGCCTAAAGGCGGGCCTAGCGGCAGGCGTCATTTACGGCGCTATGGTAGGAATTCTCCACCTCACAACGCTTGAAGTGTGCAGAACGGCGCAAATAAACTTCATATCAAGCCAGCTCTTGAAACAAGCGGCTCCCAGCAACTCCTCTGCGCTAGACCTATTCGCAACTGATGTTGTTTACTACCCGATGGTTTACGGCATCTGGGCGCTTATCTACGGTGTGTTGTTCGGCGTTATTTTTGCCTATGCTTATCGGAGACTGCCAGGGATAGGATCTCGCCGCAAGGGGATGGCGCTCGCCATACCCGTATTTTTCGTAAGTCTATTTGCCGGGCCCGCATCATTCTTCTATCAATGCGATCCCTCTTTCTATCCTATCATCCCCACAGTGTTAGGGTTCCCTGTTTCGATTGCCTTCGGTTATGTACTCGGAATGTTCTACGACAGTTTCGGTAGGTTGCTTCAGGAAGAAAAAGAGGAAGCGGCTGCCAGAAGGGATTCCGGGTTGAAGGCCTAGAGCGGGAAGCGTGGCGAAATAAACTATCTCGTAAAAGATATACAAAGGATTACTAAACAAGTTCCTCATTGTAATTCGAGAGAACGAGTGAGAGAGTGCATCCCGCGAGAAACTCATGCGCGCTCTCTTCTAATCACGACGAAACAACAGACCAATGTTTGGAACAACGGAGGAATTGGCAACAGACCTTGAGCAAAGTTGATTCACAGTACAGGATGGAGAAGGATTTTCTTGGCGAAGTGAAGGTACCGAGAGAAGCATACTACGGTGTGCAGACACTTCGAGCCGTCCATAACTTCCCGATAAGCGGACTCAGACTGCCTCGGGAATTTATCAGGGCCCAGGGGATAATCAAACTCTCTGCGGCCAAGGCGAACATGGCCGTAGGGCTCCTAGATCCGAGGATTGGAAATGCCATAGTCGAAGCCGCCGAAGAAGTGATTGCGGGCAAACTGGATTCGAGTTTTGTCGTCGACGTTTTCCAAGCGGGTGCAGGTACCTCTCAAAACATGAACGCAAATGAAGTAATTGCAAATCGTGCCATCGAGGTACTCGGAGGCTCGCTCGGAGATTACAAGGTCGTGCATCCAAATGATCATGTCAACATGGCCCAGTCAACAAACGACACAATCCATGTTGCAATTCACATCGCCGCGTTAGAGTCTGTCACGCGCAACCTCATTCCATCGCTGCAGGCCCTACTAGACTCGCTGCAAAGAAAATCAAGTGAATTTGAAAATATCGTAAAGATAGGGAGGACGCATCTTCAAGACGCGGTGCCGGTGACTCTCGGACAGGAGTTCAGCGGATACGCGAGTATGATTGAGCATGGAATCCGCCGGGTAAAAGGAGCATCGGAGAGCCTCAAGGAGCTAAACTTCGGAGGAACTGCCGTCGGGACGGGGCTCAACGCTCATCCAAGATTCACGGAACTTGCCATAGACGAGGTGAACCGTGTTACCGGCTTGGATTTCCGGCGCTCGGATAACATGTTCGAGACCACACAGAGCCTTGATGCATGCGTGGAGATGTCTAGCGCTCTCAAGACTCTTGCAGTCAGTTTCACAAAAATCGCAAACGATCTAAGGTTGCTCTCTTCGGGCCCTGCCGCGGGATTGGGCGAAATATTGCTCCCAAGCGTTCAGCCCGGTTCCTCAATAATGCCGGGCAAGGTCAATCCTAGCATTGCGGAGATGTTCAACATGGTTGCCTTCCAAGTGATTGGAAATGATCTCACGATTACTCAGGCAGGTCAGGCGGGTCAGTTAGAACTTAATGTAATGATGCCCGTCGCTGCTTGGAACTTGTTGAACTCGATCCAGATTGCCTCGAACGGGTCTCGAGTATTTGCAAAGAGCTGCATAGACGGAATTGTGGCGGATCAGGAAGTGTGTCGCAGGTACGCGGAGATGAGCAGCGCACTTTCTACCGCTCTCTCCCCGAGGATCGGGTACGAAAAATCAGCGGAGATCACAAAGAAAGCTGTAAAGACAAAGCGATCCATAAGGGAAGTTGCAGAGGAGATGTCAGGGCTTTCAAAAGAGGAACTGGAAAAGCTTCTGAATCTCAAGCGAATGACCTCAAATGAAAGTTGACAAACTCTTTCCGCCAGAATACCGGGAGCCACAGCGCCCTCGAGAATCAATGGAGGGGAGCGCCCTGCTTCTTCAACATTGAGGTGTTCGCTTCAAAATACTATGGTTCCACCGTGGTTTGCGGATTCGAGTTCTCTTGAGTTTTCCGTTCGCTGAGCTCCCTGCGCTCAATCTCGTAAGAGAGTCTGGCTGTCACGACGTGGGCAGGAAGAGAGAACTCTGAGATTGAGATTACGCGATCGGAAAGCTCTAGCAAGGTTGGCTGAAAATGCCCATGAGGAAATCCACCAACTAACCAGACAATTCTCTCTGTGAGGCTAGCTGAAAGGCTCCCCAAAGCGTCTCGTAGATCCACAAGTGTGCCGCTCTTAGTTAGAGCAACTACAAGAGTCGGATCGAGCCTATCCAGCAGGTCCTTGATCGTTTCTGCTCCGTTGAAATCGAACAGTCTGCTCTCTTCTTCGCCAATTTCATTGGCCAAGATCTTGGACATTAGACCGCAGAATCGATGAAGCGTTCGGGGCAATCTGGTTCCGGGCATGACATGAATTGTCTTGTTCTCAACACTATGAACAAACACATCGATACTGCCCCGCATGTACAGAGGGGTAGAGACCACATCCAACAAAGCAAAGTGCACCACGTCAGGTCTCCCCAATTTCTCCACGCCTCCGAGATCTCTAACAATGTCGTGGTGGAAGTTATCGTCCAGTATCTGTCGCTCCGGCGTCAAACCGAACTTGTCTTGGAAAGAAATGCAGTTCCGGTGTCTCCACATGCGTTTGGGGACTAGTTGAAGAGATGCCTCTTCGATGATTAGAGTATGGCGTGGCAAGCCCGGAAGAAAAGGTCAGCTTTTTCTCTCTTTTTTCAATTTTCTTTTCTTCTTTCAGATCACTAGTTGCGGAGGGAGTTTGGGTAGAGTCTCGATTGTTTGAGGTAGCAACCCTTTCCTCACGACCAATTAGTTCGAACGACAGACTTTTGTAAGCTAGGTTCGATTTCGAGACTTTGCTCAAGCCAAAGTTCTCCCCCTTGTGATGAATGTGAAAAAAGGAAGCCTGCCGACACTATGAACGAGAATGCAGAATCCCGAACAGACTTGAGGACGACTAGAGTGTTCGTTGAAGGGCACGGTTGCTCGGCCAGCGAAGCGGACACCGAGATTCTGTCGGGGATGATCGCTCGCGGAGGTTATGTCATTGTAGACAACGAAAGGGATGCTGACCTGAGTGTGTTGGTTACCTGCTCGGTGAAGAAGGTTACTGAGGAACGGATGGTCAGTCGCATTCGAGAACTAAATCGTATTCATAATGGAAAGCTCGTTGTCGCTGGGTGCCTGCCGAAGGCGCAACCAGAACTTGTATCCTCCATAGATACAAATCTCAGCATGATAGGACCAGGAAACCTTGATCAGATCCTTCCAACCATTGAGGCTACACTGAGAGGACAAAAGAGACTTCATCTTGAGCCAAGTAAACTGGTAAAGCTCGGTCTGCCGAGAACTAGGAAGAATCAAATGGTTGGAATAGTTGAGATCTCTTCGGGGTGCTTGAGTAGCTGCACCTTTTGCCAAGTCAAGTTAGTAAAGGGCGTGGTCTTTAGTTATCCGGAAGAGCAGATAGTCGACGAGGTCAGACTTCTCGTCTCAGAGGGCGTGAAGGAAATATGGCTCACGTCGACCGACAATGCCGCTTACGGTAAAGATTCGGGAACAAACCTCCCGAGCCTCGTACGCAGGGTTTGTGAGGTTGACGGAGATTTCAAGGTGAGAATTGGAATGATGAATCCTCTTCTCACGCTTCGGATGTTGGAAGAGCTCGCAAATTGCTTTTGCCACGATAAAGTGTTCAAATTTCTCCACCTGCCCGTTCAAACGGGCAGTGAACGCATTCTCAAGATGATGCAGAGGGGGTACACCTTAGATGACTTCTTTGAGAGCGTGAGGCTTTTTCGGGAGAGGGTGCCAGATTTGACGTTGAGCACAGACATGATTGTTGGGTTTCCCTCTGAGACAGACTCCGAATTCCTACAGAGTCTAGAATTACTGAAATACGTTAAACCAGACATTGTCAACATATCCCGATACGGCTCGCGCCCGGGAACAAAAGCTGCGACAATGGGCAACCAAATCGATGCTTCTCTTTCAAAATCCAGATCCAGTGAGATGACCAGGCTTGTCAAGGAGATTTCACTCGAGAGGAACAAACGATGGATTTCGTGGACTGGTCCGGCGCTTTACGACGAAGTTGTGAAGAGCGCTGTAGTTGGGAGAAATTTTGCTTACAAGCCATGCCTTCTTCGTTATGATCCCATCACGAAAGACATGACCCACTTGCTTGGCACGAGCCACACCGTGAGGGTCACTGGTGCTACTTCGTCGACGCTGCGAGTGGCTCTTGCATAGAGAAATTTTATGGTAAACAATTATAGACAAAAATATTTTGACTCTGATTTGATATCTAGCTAAGTATCGGAAATAATATCGAACGTCGTCAGTCTGCATGCGGAGCCGCTACTCTTCCTCATGTCAGTTTTCGACCTAAAGCTTGACGACTTTCCTTATTCAAATCCTGGATTTGGCAGAAAGATTGCTGTTGTTGCCGTTGGTAGCCCTGGAAGTCGGATCGCAAGCCAGCTATCAAAAGAAAGCAGGCTACTGGAACATTACGTGTATGTCTCCTGTGATGAACAGGACCTTGCCAATATCTCCAAAGGAGAAAGAGTATTGATTGACGTCACGGGTAGCGGCAAGTCCTCTCCATACACTGTACGCGGGCAGGCATACTCGAAGCTATCCGAACTTCGGAGGAATCTCGCCGATAGCAAAATTGTGTTCATCATTGCTGGCCTTGGTGGTATGACCGGTTCAGGCCTTGCTCCGGTGATTGCGAAGGAAGCAAGCGCGAATGGGGCCGTGACAGTCGCAATCTTAGTAATGCCCTATAATTTTGAAAAAAAGAAGCACTTCATCGCTGGATTGGCTCTAAAGCAGGTCAGAAAATACGCTAGTGGTGTCATAATCATAGATAATGATGAGCTAGTCGACACAACCAAACCTCTGGTGGACGAATATTCCGATATCAACCAAAAGATAGCCCTCGCTCTGAGCAAGCTTTTGGGGAATGCAGAACCTCACGAATTTGCTGTGGGATTGAACAATCTTGTGAAATTCGTAAAGACAGAATCCTTCAGTGTCCTGTGCGTGGATGATTGCAGAGAACGTCTTTCAGACCATCGTCAGGCGGTCATCAATGCTGCAAATCACTTTGAGCATACCGTTGATACCTCCCAAGCCGCGCGTTCGATAGTCCATCTTTGCACCGACAAATCAGTCACGATGAAAGAGTTAGCGACTGCGATTGGTGGGCTTTCTTCGATCTTGGGAAACGGGACCATGCAGATCGAGTACGGTCTATCCGCAAGCTACCCACCCGGAACTTCAACCGCAGTCATCATGGCAACCGGTTTTCCAAGTACTAGATTTGAACAGTATGATCCCATTGACATGGCACTGCGCCAAGGCGGATTCAATTTGGAAGACGACCTTGAAACAGACTCGGGATTGGAGTCGCTTTTACCGCAAGCTGAGCGCGACAGAGCAACTACCTGAGAATGGCAATAGATTCCTAGGTAAATGTAAAAGCAGATAAAGCAGACTCGTTCCTCGCTGATTAGAACAAATGGATGGGTCGGAGCAAAGGAAGCTTGTCCCACCCTCTAGACATGATATATGCATCGGAGGCGTATTTTCTTTGAGACCGAGTGCATTTAAACGCTTCAAGAGTTGGGCTGAGAGCAATTGCATAGATCGCGGTCAGCTTGAAGCCGTAGACCTTGATGCGGAATTCGACCAAGGCTTGAGTTTCAACGAGGCCGTCGAGCTAGCGTTACACAAATTTCCGACGGTGTGGAGGTCAGACTCTATGACAAAGTATGGAGAGAAACCAAAGCAGATTATATTCGTAAGGGAGCTTGTGGAAAAAATAATCGCTGGCAAGATTCAGGTCACCTATCGGAAGACCCCAAAAGTTGGAACATATTATGTGATTGAGAATCGGTTTAGGCAGAATTCGTCCTCGGCGAAGGTTCTGATTGAGTTTTATCAGACGGACAAGGTCGACGCGTACAACCTATCGGATGAAGAGGCTCAGTTAGCTGGCGTGGAGACAGCTGACAAGATTAGAGAGTTGTTTCAAAAGTGGTACGGAAGCCCAATCCCAGCGCTGTATCGAAACTGGTTCAAGGTAAAAGAGACTGGCGCCTCTTAGGCGCAGGTTGATTGGGCAAGCAACTTGCGCCCAATCTGCAGCTTGGTAGGTTCAGAGTGGCTCAGGGCTGGCCCTTTTTCTTGAGCTTTGGTGATTCTTTCGATGTCGCTTGACTGGGTGCAGACTCTGTTGCTCCGCTCTTTGAGGTCTGTTGAGAGGCAGGCGCGACGACGTCTGCCGGAGAAGTTTCTTGCTTTTTCGCCGCTGGAACAGTCTCATTTTCTCCTTCTTCCGCCTGTTCAGGAGCTCTGACCTCTTGCTTTCCCTTTTCCTCTTTTGGCAGTGAGATCGTAACAACACCGTCTTCGTCCCTTATCATCTTCACCGTGATTTTCCTTGGTGGCGCTGTTATCCCTCTTACCCACATCATCTCATTAAGGCCAGTGTCAATCTTTATCTCGGAACTCTTCATGTGCTTGACAGCATACTCTCGGAGAATATTCACCGCCCGCTTAGTCCTTCTGTGACGTGGGGCGATCCACGCACGTGAAAGAGGCACAGTGTAAATCCTTTCCAACTCTTCTTCTTTAGCGCTCGACATTCTTAATCTAATTCACTCGAATTCTTGAGGAACGAATCTTTTTTCATTTCACTTTCAGCTTTTGCCTTCTCCACTGCCTCTGCTGCGGATGAGTACGGACTTTCTGCTTGGTTTTTGCAATGACCCAGGTCGGGACCGGATAAGCTTGGCGTCTTGACCTGAGCAGTCTTTTCTTTACTCCTGATGTATTCTTACTCAAGTTATCCTCGATTCACTTTCCGTCTAATCATTTCCAGTTTATTTTGAACTCTCTCTTTGGTTTCTGCATCTGACCAAGCATTTGTTTCAGTTCCTCGTCGTCAATCTGTTTCCTCAGTCGACCTGCAGCCGCGAGTTGGAACACTTGATTTTCTATCATATCCACTTGATCCGGCTTTACCATTCGTAGATTGTTCAACCTTTCTCTCGCCTCGCTGGTAAAAATGACCCGAAGCATCTGCTCTCTGGCTACCTTGGCCTGCTTTTCCTGTTCCGCTGCCTTTTGCCTGTCGGAGGAGTTGCTCCTTCCTTCGTCGCTCATGTCAGTTTGTGCTCGCTCCTTTTCACTTTGAATCCGTTCGAGCAGTATTTCTCGCTCCTCTTCACTTCGTCTTTTTGTGACCCTGGTAAATATTGTACGAAAGTACTCTTTACAAATATCTGGATAGAGCAGCGTTTGACTTTGAAAGCTCTTTCAGAAGATCATAGCTCATGCGATCCACGAGGCTGACACCCTTTCCCGTGAGTACTCTCCCCTTGCGACCTTGTTTTGCGACGAAACCTGCGGCTTCGAGTTGCTGGATTGCTTTTCTAATTGAGGAACCACCAGAATCCCTGTGGTGGCCGACAGAGTAGCCTATCTCCTTCCTTCCGCCATAGGCTCCTTCTAGATGGGAAAGACCAACCGGTCCGTGTATGTAGATCTTCCTGAGCAGTGACGCGCATCTAGTATACCACCAGTCTTTCTCGCTAGGCTGTCGTTCGGCATGAGACCCTGTCTTTGCAAAGGCAGTCCAAGCGGGGGGTGAAATCTGGGACACATGCTTCAAGTGACTGGAAAGCCTCGAAATTAGCTCTTGTTGTGGGACATCGTAGACTGTGGGCATTATCTAATCATAATCAACTCTTTTTCTGAAAACGTTGCGGGAGTTATTTTTCGTGGTAATAATTAACTCGTTTCGCGGCGGTATATAAATGGAAGGATTGTTACTAGTCTGTGGCCTAATTCTCTTTGCTCATGATTTACTCTGTGAATGGTCTGATGCTTCTCTCGTTACGCAGAAAGGAATCTGTTGTAAAGCATGACCTTGAGTGAAGCTTCAGCCTTCTGGCACAAGAATTTCCGAGATCTGAGCGTCTCACCCAACACTCTTTTGAACGAGGAGAACACTATCTCAGCGATCCATCTCTTTCCATAATCCTTCAATTTCTTCCACCCTTCAAGACCAAGCTTTTTCGTCAGGACAGTTTCCTCTCTACGAAGAGGAGAGCCTCTAGACAGTGTCCTCGCATTCTTTCTGATTTTGATTGCTGGTTCAATTTCCAGTTCATCGAGTAGGTTGAAATTCTTCCTTGCATCGTATGCGCTGTCTCCATACACCTTTGCAATCTTCTTTCCCTTCTTGGATGCCTCTTTAACAAGCGGGACAAACTTTTTCGAATCTCCAGTGTGTTCTGATGTCACCCGAAAGCCTCGTATCTTGCCGGTCTTTTTGTCAGCCAGAATATGCAGTTTCAGAAACTTTCTCTTCTCCTTTTTCCACTTGTCCTCGATGTAAGCTCCTTTCGTTGTGGTTGTGAGACCGGTTGAATCCACAATTGCGGTTATGGGTTCTGACGAACTACCATCTGTTGATGCCCCTATAATTTCACTCGGTTTCTTTCCCTTCATGAGCCGAAGTATTCTTCTCCTGATTTGTGTGAAGCATATGTCCTTGATAAACGAAATGTACTCTGAAAGAGCTTCGATGGCTCCTTCCACTATCCTGTAAGGTGCGTGGAATCCCACCTTGATAAATCCGAGAAACTCGATGTACGAGTCAGGGAAATCGAAAGGTTTTCCCACCTTGTGCTTGTTCATGGATTTGAGCTCCTTCTTCCACGAGCTTGCAAATCCAAGATCAAAGAGCATCCTTCCTCTTTCTACCAAAGACTCATTGTAATCGTGCCAAGACATCCCAGCAGGCATGCCATGAAAGATGCGTTTGGAAAGCTAAAAGCTTTCCTTCGGGATTAGGCTACAAACTAGATTGTTACTAGCTTAAGCTCCAAAGCGACGTCTGTAAGTCCTACCGCAGTGAAGGCAAGTCACAACGATTGCCTTCTCATTCTTGGACAGTCTGTATCTAGAATCATAAGGAGGAGGGATGAATTTCTTGCAATAATGGCAGTAAAGAAGCCTCTTTTCTTTTAGTCTGACATTGAATCGAGTAGCCATTTTCCAGGCGATTCCAGCTTGTTTTTCGGCAAGCTCGCGGTCAAATTTTCGTTCTACCAGGGCAAGAGAGAGCAATCTGTCGACCTGACGTGCCGCAATTTTCTTCCTTTCAGATTTCAGCAGTCCATGCCTTGAACGACGCTTCGTGGATTTGTCAGCTTGCCGATGTGAACGCAGCTCCTTTCTGTCAGTATTGGTCAAAGTATCATTGCGCCGCTGGGTGCATCGGAATTTTCCTTAAAGAAGGGAAGAGAAGAGAAGGTGCGTTTCATGTTGATGATAGTGATCAGAGCCTTGCTGTTGCTTGATAAATTGAGCTCTACTGAAAGGATTGAACCGTCTCGTCCTGCGATCGGTGGACTTCACCGCTGAGACGAGGTTTGAATGCCGTTCGATGGTTCTTTGCATGGTATTGGATCTTTTGGTCAAACCCGTGCTCCACTTCGTGACTCTCTGGCTCAATTGAGAATAACATTCTTTCAGGCATAGTTCAGCGCAAGGGAGACGTCATGATCACGCCCGCGTGTGCAACGCCACGACTATTGAGAATATATAAAGCAAAGGAGGCTTTCGCCTAACAAAGCTTTCGGGAGATGGACGCCTAATGGAATCGAAACTACCTCGATCGAGCTCATCCTGGACATTTCGAGTTCATCTTTGTCAATCCGCGAGCAGATTGAGGTATCTTCCCTACTTTGCCTCTTTTTTCCACCTCAATATCATCGAGCTAGGGTGAGAAGCTTTGTACTCATCCAGCCTTCCTATTGCAGTAGATCTCGGCGAGTCCAACACTTCTTCCTTGTTTTCTTTCGAACGCTTTGCAATGTCGTTGAGCGTCCTTGCATACCGCTCTAAATTCTCGACTGGTTCGGTTTCGGTGGGTTCTACCATCAACGCTTCAGGTACGATGAGCGGGAAATAAGTGGTCGGCGAATGCATCCCAGAGTCCAGTATCGATTTAGCAACGTCACCCGCGCTTACTCCAGTCTTTTTCTTCAAAGGTGATGCACTAATGACGAACTCGTGTTTTCTGGGGGTTCCCCGCATGAATGGCGTAGAAAAAGCCTCAGCATCTATCAATGAAAGCAGATAGTTCGAGGCTAACACCGCCTGCTCAGATACCTCTCGTAGCCCATTTGAGCCCAACGAGAGAATGTAACAATAAGCTCGTAGCAGAACCGCAATGTTCCCGTAGAATGACTTGATGAATCCAATGCTCTTTGGTCTGTCATAGTCAAACCTGTATTTGCCCTCGGGTGTCTCCTCAATGGTTGGGACGGGCAGATAATCGGAAAGCTGCTTGGTTACCCCAACGGGTCCAGCGCCGGGTCCGCCACCACCGTGCGGCGTCGCAAACGTCTTGTGAACGTTGATGTGAACGATGTCAAACCCCATGTCGCCCGGTCTCACTCTCCCGAGTAGCGCGTTCATGTTTGCCCCGTCGTAATACATCAACCCGTCCCGCTCGTGGATAATTTTAGAAACCTCTACGATTTCCCGCTCGAATATCCCAAGGGTGTTTGGGACGGTGAGCATCATTCCAGCTGTGCGGTTACTGATTACTTGCTTTACTGCTTCTGACGTTACGATGCCGTCCTGCGAGGAAGGTATCTTGACGACTTTGAAGCCAGCCATTGCAGCACTCGCAGGGTTTGTACCGTGAGCCGAGTCGGGCACAAGCATTTCATCCTTTCCCTCAAGATCTCGGTCGACAAGGTTGTTTCGAATTATCAGGTCGCCGACGTATTCGCCCTGAGCGCCAGCTGCAGGGGCGAGAGAAAACCTATCCATGCCTGCAATCTCGCACAGGTATCTCTCAAGCTCGGCTAAAATTTCGAGTATCCCCTGGATTGTCTGCTCATCCTGGTATGGATGAAGCAAGGCGATTTTTGGATCTCGAGCTATTCTCTGAGAAACCTTCGGGTTGTACTTCATAGTACAACTTCCTAGTGGATACATACCAAGGTCAATTGCAAAATTCATCTGTGACAGTCTCAGGAAATGCCTGATTATCTCAGGCTCGGACAACTCTGGTAGGTTCAGCGCCGTACTACGTCGCATGGATTGTGGGATGCTCTGGTCCAAATCGGCGTGTTTCTTGAATTCCCTTGAGAGTTCAGGGAGCGAGTACGCTCTGCGGCCCTTCTTGGACAACTCGCACAAGAGTGGTTCATCCCACATCGCTTGTCTAAACATCTAATCTGTAATCACGCCCCTTCCGATTTCTCTACCCGCTCTCTATTTGTTTTAGCGCAGATACCAATTTTTCAATGTCTTCCTCGGAATGAAGCTCTGTAAAAGAGAATGACGATACGTTGGAGAGGCGCGGCTCTGCTGGAAAGAATCGCTTCATTGGAAGGCCTCCAAGAATGTTGTGGCGAAACAAACGCTTAGTAAGAGCTATAGAATCAATTTTTGACTGGAAGCTCAACTCGCCGAAGTAAGACCCGTTGAAGTAAGGCGCCCGAAGACCTTCTTCCTGCATTAGCTCACTTGCAAAGTGGGAGCGTGCGATAATTTGCTGCCCTAGTTCACGCATCCCCTGAGGCCCCATTGTAGAGAGAAATATGGCTACTGCGATCGCAAAGAGCGCCTCGTTCGTACAGATGTTTGAAGTGGCGTGCTCACGCCGGATATGTTGTTCTCTTGTTTGCAAAACCATTGTGAACCCACGTCTTGTGCCATCTCTGGAGGTCGTTTCACCTATCAAACGCCCGGGCATTTGGCGAAGAAGGTTGGGATCATCTCTTATTGCAAAGAGCCCTATGAGAGGCCCACCTAAGTTAGGGTAAAGGCCCAGGGGTTGCCCGTCGCCAACGACAATGTCGACGCCTAATTGACCTGGTGGCTTTAGGACGCCAAGCGTCACAGGGTTGACTCCTTCGATAAGGAGTGCGCCTCGCTTATGAGCAAGATCGGCAATTGCCTCAATCGATTCCTCGATCACACCGAAGAAGTTCGGGTTCTCAACATAGATTGCTGCGATGGAATCATCGAGGTGGTTTTCTACGACGTCGGTCTGAGTAATGCCATCTCTAGGATCGAAGTTGACTTCTTCAAGCTCTATTCCGGCCGGGTAACAATACGTCTTGAGTACTCCTATTCTTTCAGGTGAAGCATTCTTAGCGACGAGTATCTTTTGCCTCCTAGTGACTCTCGCTGCCATTCTACCTGCTTCGCCTAACGCAGTTGCCCAATCATACATTGACGAGTTTGCAACATCCATTGAAGTCAGCTCGCAAATCTCGCTTTGGTATTCGAACATGCCTTGAAGCATGCCTTGACTTATTTCAGGCTGATAGGGCGTATAGGCAGTATAATACTCTCCGCGAGAGAGTATTTCGTCTATTATTGAAGGTACGTGATGAATCCAGACTCCGCCGCCAATAAAGTTGAGTAAATCAGGAGCAGACATATTCTTCGATAGTTTCGAGCGAACTGCCCTCTCCAGCTCTATTTCACTGAGCGAATCTGGAACATCCAAGGGTCTCTTCATCTTCAGATCCTCCGGAACATCTGAAAACAACTGCTCAACCGAGGAAAGACCGATCTTTCGGAGCATCTCGTTCCTGACCGAGTCTTCAGAATTTGGCAAGAACTTGTGGACTGACCTGCGCTCGTTCGATAGCTCCATCGTAGTCATTTTCATTTCTGAGCGGGTCAGTTTAATGTGTTTAGCTACTGATTGGTCTTCTTTTGCACTTCCACTTTGGAAAAGACAAAATCATCAAAGGCCGAGGGCATATGAGTTGAAGTATCGTCAATGTCAACACCTAAAGCAAATCTAGCCGAAGAGATCTGAACGACAGAAAGTCTTTAAAACGGATAACTCGGTCGCTGTGTTTTGTTGAAGATGCAAAGTGAACAATGAAACGCCCGCGAACTTTTTCGATTGTTGTTTTATTCTTCTCCATCTTGCTATTTGCTAGTGCCCTCCTTGCGGGTACGCCTCTCTTCGTCTTGAATGCCGCAGCCGCTTCCTCGACTCCGAGCACTGGCTACTCTGTTAGTCATTTTGTGGAATTCAACACATACGGCCAATTTTCGGTAAATGAAACGCTAAATGAAACACCCAACGCGACTACTGGTCTTTCAGCCGTTACTTTTGGTTTGCCTCCGGCTTTCGTCGGCCACATTGCTGACCTGTCCGCTTACTCTGTGACAGGTTCAACACGCCATCAAGCGACAGTGACACAAGCAAGTGGCGAAAACAATACGGTTCTTCTGACGGTTAGCCTTCAGCCTGCACTCCAAGCTGGAACCAACGCCTCGGTTCGGCTGGGGTTCTTTGTGCTGAATTCGTTCAAACCGATCAACGGTTCAAACTACAATGTCCCGATGATGTTCTACCCGAGCGTTAACATGAGCATCGACAAGATGACCTCAAGAATATACTTACCATATTTGACAACACATGTTGCAATTGCTACTCCTCTGCAAAAGTTTGGCTTTTCTCAAACCGTGAATGGATCTGCCGAGCTTTGGAGTCTCACTTTGCACAACTCCTCAATAACCCAACCTGGCTACGCTCTTACGAATGTTTACTCTGACCCATCAACTTCTGGAGCTTTTGATTTCACTCTCATACAGCGCCAACTGTCTGTGGGTGCAACTGGCTCCGTCGTTGTCAACGATTACATAACGGTGAAGAACTTGGGCATGAACACTGTCACGAGCCTCCGATACGCGCCGCTGACAAACTCTACGAGCCTTACTGTTTTGCCGTCCTCGGAGCCTCCGCTCAGCAATGTGGCCACGACTACTCTCAGTGGAGGATCTCTCAATCTGAATTCGATAAACAGGGCGATCGAGGGAAACAGCTCTGAGACGATCATCCTCCAATATCCGTTGGAACAAACGTATTGGAACTATTCAAACGGGATATATCACGTTGAGATTCCCGCAAGTGCACCGGTCAATGCGATCGTGGACAGGTATCAGGTAGTTTCTAAAGCCTCGTCGGGCATTATATTGAGTTCGGGGACTGGCGCTTCTGTGACTGTTGTAAACACTTCCAGCCTGCCATCAAATTACACACTGAGTTACAGATTGGGAGTGGGATCAGCGTTCTCGTCTGCCTTACCTGTTGCCGCGCTTGCATCTATAGCTGTCTTTCTCGCAGTTCTAATTTTTAGACCTCGGACAGAGGCCGCAGAAGACGTTTCGTCGACTTTTGATGCGCTTGTAAGAACAGTTGAGGATAAAGTCTCAGGGACTAATGACATACTTTCTGAATTGAGGGGAAAGCGCTCCTCTGTCACAAGGAACGATCTTCTGGGCGCAAGGGCCAGGATAGACGAGCTGAGATCGAAGACTGGAAACCGAATTGGGGTATTGCGCTCACAAATTGCTACTCCATCAGTTTCAGTCCAAGCAGGCCTCAATCAACTTACTGTCTATGATAGAGACTTTGACAGGTCGGTCAGAGACATCCTTAACAGCTATGACCAATTCATATCGCGGAAGATGAAAGAGGATACTTTCTCGCGGGTTCTTCAAAACTATGATAGGAGATTGCAGACGGCGGCGAACTCGCTACTTGACAGCGCCCATGACCTTCGAGAGGAACACGAGAGCGAGACCTAGAAATTATATTTCTACCAGGCAGCTCGCTGGGTCCCTCAGAAAGCAGAAGAAAGAAAGACTAATCTTTTCCAAACGGATTTTTGTTCGCCATCATCATAGGCTAAACAATACTTCTACTTGTACCTGAGAAAAGATCAGCAGGAAATGCAGACGCGAGAGCCCGACCTACAACTTCGATGTTAAGCAAGGAAACATTGAAAAAACAACTCGCGCGGTTTTGTACTCTCAACATCACTGGAGAGAGCAATCAGTTTCCAAATGTCCTCAGAAAAGGAACTCCTGCGTCAGAGATTCTCTTCGGATGCGGACAAGTACTATCGGGTCGAGCTCTTCAACCAACTGGGCTTTGTAAGGAAGAAATGTCCAAACTGCCAAAGGCACTTTTGGACCTTGGATCAAAGCAGAGTGTACTGCCCTGAACAACCTTGTCAGGATTATCAATTCCTGGGGAATCCCCCAACTACTCAAAAGTTCGATTATGCGACTTGCTGGAAGAAGATCGAGCGCTTTTTCACTAGAAATGGTCATCAGTCGCTTTCGAGATATCCTGTCGTGTGCAGATGGCGCCCTGATCTTTACTTTACTGTTGCCTCGATCGTGGATTTTCAGAGGATAGAATCAGGGGGCGTAGTGTTCGAATTCCCCGCGAATCCGCTGATAATCCCGCAAATGTGTTTGCGATTTCTGGATATCGGCAACGTAGGCGTCACAGGGAGACACTACACCTCTTTCTGCATGGTTGGGCAGGCCGCTGTGGACAATGAACACGGATATTGGAAGGACAGATGCATAGATCTTGATTTCAATCTACTGACGGAGGAGTTTGGAATACCAAAGGAGGAAATTGTCTTCAAAGAGGATGTCTGGCTAGGCCCTGGCGCGTTTGGTAACAGCCTAGAATACTACGTCAGGGGATTGGAGCTGGGCAACGCAGTTTTCACGGCCTTCGAGGGAACTTCTTCTAACTATAGAGAGTACGCAGAGAAGGTCATTGACATGGGTGCTGGCCTCGAAAGGTTCGCTTGGATAACACAGGGAACCTACAGTAGCTATGAGGCAGTTTTTCCCAAAGTGCTCGCAAAATTTCTGGATTTTACCGGGATTAGGTTGGATGATTCTGAGCTCATGCGCAGATATTATCAGCTCGCAGGGTCCCTGGACATCGATCAGTTCAAGGGTGAGGTAGAGAACTTTTCTCAACTCGCAAAGCGTCTGGGCGCTAACTCAGATGAACTAAGGAAGAACGTTCAGCTCGCCCAGGCCGTTTATTCAATTCTTGACCATACTCGCACGCTGGTGTTCGCTATTTCTGATGGCGCTCTTCCAAGCAATGTCGGCGGTGGTTACAACCTGAGGGTCATACTTAGGAGGGCTCTGGATTACCTCGCACAGCTTGGAGCGCGGGTCATCCTCTCGGATGTTGCAATGTGGCACATCGATGATTTGAGGCCACTCTTTCCCGAGCTCGACGAGCACAGGTCAGACGTTTCCATGATTCTGGATGTAGAGTCGAGAAAATACGAGGCTTCAAAGGATCGGTCGTACAAAATTGTAGAGTCGCTCTCAAAAAAGAAATCGCCAATCGATGTTGAAAAGCTAGTGCAGCTTTACGATAGCGACGGAATATCGCCAGAATTGCTCTCCAAGGCAGGGCTAGAGGTAAGAGCTCCCGCTGATTTCTACTCGTTGATCACAGAGCGTCACATGGCTGAAAAGCAAGAGAGCGCAATAAAGGAGACATTTGATATTTCAGGTATTCCGTCTACAGAGCTAATTTTCTATCTGAATCGAGACCAGCTGGAATTTAGGGCGCAAGTGCTCCGAGTACTTGAAGGTAAGTATGTTGTACTCGACAGCACCGCGTTCTTCGCAAGATCAGGCGGACAGGAACCTGATCACGGGACAATAAACGGACAGCCGGTTGTCGATGTCGTAAAGTACAACAACGTCGTCCTCCACAGGATGGATGATGTGTCCACGGTAAAGGAAGGCGAATATGTCGAGGGGAAGGTTGACTCGACGCGCCGTTCTCTTATCATGAGGCATCACACGGCTACCCACATCATCAACGGGGCCTGTCGGAAAATGGTTGGTCCTTGGGTCTGGCAGCACTCTGCCTTCAAGGATGAAGACATGGGCAGACTAGACATCACCCACTTTTCACATCTGACTCGCGACCAAATATTGGAAATAGAAAGAGTATCCAACGAAGTGGTGAGAAGAAATCTTCCAGTCAATGTTCAATGGATGCCAAGAATCGAGGCTGAGAAGAAATACGGTTTCAGACTGTATCAGGGCGGCGTCGTCCCAGTTAGAGAGCTGAGGGTCGTCAACATTCAGGGGTGGGATGCGGAAGCTTGCGGTGGCACGCACTGCTCGTCGACCGGTGAGGTGGGGTTTATCAAAATTACAAAATCTGAGAGGGTTCAGGATGGTGTTGAACGCCTCGAGTTTGTCGCGGGCGAGGCTGCCGTCGATTACGTAGAAGTGGAAGAATCAATCCTGTTGGAGACGGCAGCGAAACTTGAAACACCGCCGGCCAAGTTAGCTTCCTCAGTTGCAAACATGCGTTCTAACGAAGAGAAGGCCAGAAGAGCCTCAAAGCAACTTGCGAAACGACTCGCTGAAAAGATGATACCGGAAATTGCTGAAAAGAGTGCCTCACTCAATGCAGGAGGAATTAGGCTTTACGTTTCACCGCCGACGGAGGAAGGGCTAGATTCAGAATTTCATCTTTCTGTAGGTGACAAGCTTTCAAAGACAAGACCCGACCTCATCTACGTGGCAATCTTCAGTGAGGGAGAGAAAACAAAGATAATGGGGTTTGTAGGCTCGAGCGCTAGGGCAGCGGGAGTCAAAGCTGGCGTGCTGGTGAAGGAGATTTCTTCCTTGCTTGGGGGGTCAGGCGGAGGGGATGAGCGCTTTGGTCAAGGTGGCGTGTCAAGCTTGGTTTCCAGCATACCAGATGTACATGCGATTGCGCTAAATTTGATAAGTGCGAAAAACGTAGAGCCGCCTAAGTGTAAGGGGCACTGAGAAAGCAATCACTTTGATCGCATTCATTGTGCCGCGGCTTACTTACGAGACGACTTTTCAACCTGAGATGAATTTGTTGATATGGAACATGAGATAGAAAAGAAATGGCGGGAGAGATGGCAAGCGGAGCGAATCTTCGAGGCAGACCCGGACCCGGATAGGCAAAAGAAGCTCGTTACGTTCCCCTTTCCTTACATGAACGGCCCACTCCACATCGGGCACGGCTTCACTTCCGTCAGGGTTGATGCCTACGCCCGCTTCAAGAGAATGCAGGGCTACAACGTCCTTTTCCCCTGGGCCTGGCACTGGACTGGGCAGCCGATAGTAGCTGCGGCTGAGCGTCTCGCGAATGGAGACCAGGCAATGGTTCATGAATTTGTAGACATTGACAAAGTCCCACCTTCGGAGCTTTCAAAATTTTATGATCCAAAGTACATGGCTGAATACTACACTCACTCTGGCAAGATTGCTCTGGAACAGTTAGGGCTCTCCTTGGATTGGAGGCGGGAATTCCACACTACGGATCTTGAACCGACATTCAACAAGTTCGTGCTTTGGCAAATGAGCAAGCTGAGAGAGAAGGGGTTCATATCGCAAGGCACCCATCCGGTGATCTGGTGCCCGAGAGATCAGAGTCCCACTGGCGACCACGACAGAGTTGCGGGTGAAGGAGTGACTTGGGAAGAATTCACGCTCGTTCTATTCAAGGGCGTCGGCGAGGGCAAGCTTTCGGAATCACTTCTGCCAGCAGCGACGTTCCGGCCTGAGACAATATTTGGTGTGACCAATCTCTGGGTCAACCCGGATGCCTCGTACGTTGAGGCATTCGTGAATGAAAAGTCAAGATGGGTAGTGAGCTCTCCTACGGTAGCAAAACTCAGAGACCAGCTTAGGTCAGTGCAAGTGATAAGGGAGATTAAAGGGCGGGATCTCGTTGGATCCTTTGTGGAGCATCCTCTTGACCCCAAAAGGAAGCTCCCTATACTTCCAGCTCGTTTCGTCGATCCGGAAAACGGAACTGGAATTGTATACAGCGTCCCGGCGCACGCGCCAATGGACTACGTTGCTCTAAGGGATCTGCAGGGTGATCGACCACAACAAGAAGAATTCTCACTCTCAAAACAGTTTCTGGATGCAATAGTCCCGATAGCGCTCGTCACACTTCCAGGCATGGGAAAATACCCCGCAGTTGAAATCGTCGAAAAAATGGGCATCAAGGACCAGAATGATCCAGCTGTGGAGGAAGCGACGAATGAAATTTACAAAAAAGAGTTCCACCTTGGAATTCTAAACGAGGTTACAGGAGAGTTTCGTGGCAAGAGGGTGTCAGAGGCAAAACAACTGATAGTCGCTCAATTAAAATCGAGGGGACTGGCGGATTCACTCTATGATCTGCCCGAGAAAGTGATATGCAGATGCCTCACTCCATGCGTAGTAAGGGTACTGGAAGATCAGTGGTTTCTGAAGTACTCCGACCCTGAATGGAAGCGAGAAGCACATATCTGCATAGATGCTGCTGGCATCTTCCCCGAATCCGCAAGGCAATGGTTCCACGATGTTGTGGATTGGATGAAGGACTGGCCTTGCGCTCGCAGGGTGGGGCTTGGCACACCTCTGCCATGGGCTCCTGGGTGGATTGTCGAGACTCTTACAGATTCTACCATTTACATGTGCTTTTACACTATAAAGCCCTGGATAACTAAACTTGGCCTAAGTCCTGATGATCTCATCGAATCACTATTTGACTACGTGTTTCTCGGGAAGGGAGACCCTACATCAGTTGCGCGCAATTCAAAGATCACCAGCGAACATCTGACTGCAATGAGGGATGAGTTTCTATACTGGTATCCCGTGAATCTTAGGAATTCTGCCAAGGAACTAATACCCAACCATCTTACTTTTTTCATCTTCAACCACACCGCGCTGTTTCCAAGAGAGCTCTGGCCGACGGGCATCTCGGTGAACGGCATGGTGATGATTGAAGGGACGAAGATGAGCAAGAGCAAGGGAAATGTTATCACCCTCTCGTCAGCCCTGAAAGAGTTCGGAGCGGATGCCCTAAGAGCGGCCCTTCTGGGAGGAGCAGAGGGAATGGACGATCTGGACTGGCGGGAAAAGAATTCCCGAGACATCCAAACAAAGGTGAATTCTCTGCGGGCCTTCGTTTCTTCACTCGAGTCGTCTGCAAATGCCAACGAAACATCGAAGGAGATGCCCGAACTTTGGCTTGAAAATCAGGTCCAGAATCATATTTCCAAAGTCATTTCTGAACTTGACGTAATGAAGACAAAATCTGCATTCCAAGAGGCTTTCTATTCGTATTGGAACGATATCCGCCACTATCTTAGCATGACCGAAAGGAGGCCTGCCTGGCTAATCGAATACGTTGTAGACATTTTCGTGAGACTACTAGCGCCATTCATTCCATACACGTCAGAGCAGATAAACGCCGATAGAGGTCACACTGATCTTGTCTCGACCTCAAGGTTTCCCTCGGTCGAAAGGGAAAGGCTACACCCGGAAGCTGAGATTGCAGAGACCATAATTGAGAATCTGCTAACTGACTCCCAAAAGATTGCAAAACTGCTTCCAACGCGACCAACCAAGTTGCATGTGTACTCTGCCCCCGAATGGCACTATGAACTGTTCAGACTGGCTGCGGAAGCACGAATCAGAAAGGAAAAGATTAGTGAGATACTGCAGAAATTTTTCACTCAAAGGCCGGACCTTCCAAGAAAGGAAGTAGCGAATGCTCTTTCGAAGCTCACACCCGTGATAAATGAGCTAGGTGAGAAATTCGTTCGCCTCTACGTCGAAAATTATTCCAAGGTGGACGAGAAGTCGATTTATGCTGACTCTCTCAAGTACCTTGGCAGCGCTTTGGAACTGAGGGTCTTCGTACACCCTTGGGATGAAAAAGCGGATGAGAAATATGATCCGAAGGGCAAATCAAAGTCTGCACTGGCTTTCAAGCCGGCGCTCTATTTGGAGTGAAGGCGTGACAGCCGGCCTTTGTCCTTCCGTCCTCCGTTTCATGTAGAGATATTGTTGTGCATATCCTGCATACTTGCCGAAGTAAGATCTCAGGTTATCGCCCAATCGCAAGTACATGGACAGGCTTAGGTGCTCGGGGAAGCCTTGCGGGCGATTCTGATCACCGCCGTGCGGGAGCAACTGAGAATAATTCTCCCGAATGCATCGAAGTATCCACACATCAATGGGAAAAGCTTCGAGCTTGCGTGAAGAGAATAGAAGGAGGCAATCCGCAATCTTGGGACCCACACCGAAAGTGTTGCCTGAAATTTCGCTGATGAGCAGTTCGCGCGCCTCTCTGTAACCTAACGAAGAGAGAGACTTTAGATCCAATTGCCCGCTTGCGATCAACTTGGCTAGGAAACTAACATACTTCCACCTAAAGCCTAACTTGCAAGCAAGTAGCTCATGCTTCTTCGCAGTTGCAAGCGCTGATGCCTCAGGAAATGAATAGGCCTCGATGTTGAGGTCGGTCTCGATCTTTCTTCCAAACTTTAAACAAAGATTTTCGATTTTCGCCCGAATGGAGGGGATGTTACAGTTTATCGAACAGAGAAATGAGACAAGACACTCCCAGGGATCCTGTGTTAGCAATCTCAAACCAGAGAATTGAGAAAGCGCAGAATCAAGGTACGGATCTTTGGGGAAACTTAGAGAGATTTCCTCAAGGTCGTCTCCAAGTGAAAAGAACCTTTTGACCAACTCTTCTGTAGATTCTTTTAGTTTTCTATCCTCTCCCAGTAGGCTCACGACACTCTTCGAGACCTTTAGTATCCTGCCTGAGACCACTCCAAGCCATTCTTGCTTTTGATTGCCGATCGGCGACCATCTGAATACCTGCCCGCTCTCAAAAGTGTGAGAAGGCTCGAAAATTAATTCATGTGGCAGTGGAAACTGGGTTGTCATCTGGTTTCCTCATCGTGATCAAAGCGCTATTAAGAATCTCGAGCAATCAGTCTGCCGCACAAAGGGATCGGCCACATGTCCCCTTTTTTTGAATTGTTTTACGTCATGTCGAAATAACAACCCAATCGTTAAAAGGAAAATCGACCCGAATGGTATGACCATGTCTGCACTCCCTTCGAAAAGCAACGATGATCGTGATGAGGACAGAGGAGAAGCCACGGAAATGGGAAACATGTCGCTCGCCGATGGTGATAGGGAGTACGATGCTGGGAGCATGGACGACGCCTATAGACACTACGTTTCCGCAGCGGAAGCATTCAAGGAATCTGGGAACGATCTTCTCCAAGGAGTGGCTCTTCTGCGTTTGAGCTATGTTCATGAGCAGCGCTTACAACTGCGGGAAGCGAGAAATAGTGCGTTGCGAGCGGAAGAGATATTTGAAAAAAAGCAGGATCAGGCACTCTTGAACGATGCACAACAGAGAGTTGCTTCGCTTGACGCAAAGATTCTCAAAATAGGTTAGGAACCGAAACGCCTCAAACTGGATACCAATCAGGTAGATGCCAAGCGTCTAATTCTGGCTCTTCTACTGATCTTTTGAAGGGAATCACCCTAAGTTCTCCGATGCAATTTCGATCCTTCAGTTTCTCGATCATTTGCCGGGGAATATCTGAAGCGGCACAGCTGCAATGCAAGGCTGCAGTCCTCGGACTAACGTATTGTGACCTTCTCAAGACAAGTTCAAATCGATCTGTCAACGTGAGTTCACTAGAACCCCTCCCGTAGAACTCAAACTTATCTCCCTGCACCTGCAAAATGAATTTCAGATTTCCATCAGATTTGATGTGTGTTTTCAACATAGAATTCAGCTGTGCGCAGGCCTTTGATGCTGACACGCCGATTATGCAGTCGGCTCTCATAGAAATCTCGTTATCAGTAGTTACCTCGATGGAGTTTGGATGTAAAGCGGAGACATTCGGGTGCCCCCGGAAAACTATCAAGTCGCCAATCTCACGTAAAGGCTCATTTGATTGCTGAGATTCTTCTTCGGCGTACAATAGACTCAACGGCTCCGGAATTTCTACCTTTACAAATTAGATCTAAAATAAGTCCAAGGTGGGGTTACCAAATTTCACGAGAATATTCATCCGCTGTCTCATGTTTGACGTAATGCATAATGCATCGAAGATATTTTAGACACCTCTGACTCTGTAAGACTTAAATTCTGCGGCTGAGGACATTTTGATTCAGGTTTTGCAAATATGTTTCCCGCAGCTGCAGGTTACGACCGTGCGATTACGGTTTTCTCACCCGACGGTCGATTATATCAGGTTGAGTACGCAATTGAGACCGTTAGACGAGGCACTCTGGCCGTCGGAGTAAAAACCAAGAATGGCGTAATTCTGGCTGTAGAGGAGCGCCCTCGGAAACTGCAGACTCCAGGTGAGACTCAGAAGATATTTCAGGTCGACGACCACCTCGGTGTCGCGGCTGCCGGTTACATCCCTGACGCGAGAGTTCAGGTGGACCAAGCTAGGATTGTTGCCCAGAGCAACAGATTGATCTACGATGAACCTGTTGATGTGGAATCTGTCGCAAAGAGACTGTCTGACCAGTGCCAACAATACACGCAATACGCCGGTGTAAGGCCATTTGGTGTTTCACTGATTATTGCGGGCGTTGATTCTAATGGACCACAGCTATTCCTTACAGATCCGAGTGGGACGTATGTCGGTTATTATGCGATCGCTATAGGCGCCGGCGCTGACCAGGTGGCAGAGTATTTGGAGCAGCGTTACAAAGAAGACATTAGCGTAGATGATGCATTGACACTTGCTGTAGAATCAATATATCTCGTAAGTGAGGACAAGATTGGGACTAGGCACATCAAAATGGCACTGGTTCCTTCAGATACAAAGCAAATGAAACGATTGACCGATGCCGAAGTAGACAAGTACGCAGAAAAAGCCAAGAGCAAGTCTTCCAAACAACCGCCGGCCACTCAGTAAGAAAGGGAGGCCTCACCCACACACCTCACGATATGAGACTTGGCGAAAGAAAAAATCAACATAAAAACCGCAGAGGTGGCGAGCGTTGGCAATCACCACCAAATTCTTTTTCATTTATCTTTGCAAACGGCGATGGCTATTCGCATAGTCTTTCTTCATTAGAAACTTGCTTCTTGATACAAACCGCTAGGAAAGTAAGGACGGAAACGCCTTCGTGTCGACGATAATTGGCATAAGGAATTCAAAAAGAGACATTTTACATATTGCGAACTAATGTCAGAGGAAGGTCGGGTTAAGGACAACTTGTCATCGAAATTTTCAATCGTTAGGTTATCATCCGATGGCGAGCATTTTGAGATTCTGGTACACCCAGATCCCGCTCTTGATTTCAAGTTCGGAAGGAACGTGGAAATCTCGCAGATTGTCGCGGTGGATGAAGTATACTCTGACGCAAACAAGGGGCTGCGTGTTCCTTCGGAAAAATTGAACAAGCATTTCAAGACCACGAACTTTCTTCAAATCGCGGAGACGATTCTGCGAAAGGGCGATCTAAATCTCACAACTGACCAAAGGAGGAAGTTAGTAGAGGATAAGCGAAGGCAGATAATTGCTGTTATTGCGAGAAACTATGTCGACCCTCGGACTGGGCTTCCTCATCCACCGGTTCGTATTGAGCAAGCCATGGCCGAAGTGAGGATCTCGATCGATCCCTTTAAGGATGCAAATGAACAGACCAAGACCATCATTGATGAGCTTAGGGGGATTCTACCGCTCAAGTCCGAAAGGATTAAACTGCTTATCAAAGTACCTGCTCAATACTCGTCGCAGTCGTTTGGTGCCTTGAAAGGGGTCGGAGATATCCTGAAGGAAGATTGGGGGTCGGATGGGGGGCTTACCGTGATGATTGAAATACCAGCAGGAGTGCATTCGACTGTAATTGATAGGTTGGGCTCGCTTACGAAGGGAACGGCCCAAGCATCTGTGATTCGTTGAGTATTTGGAATTTATCATTTCTATTTCTGAAGAGTGAAAAATCATTTGCCAGAGTTGAAGAGGAAATATGTGGTACCAGGGGAAGTCGTCGCCCGAGGAAATCTGAGAGCAGATTTGAATGTGATAAGATCCGGCGACAGAATCATCTCTACGAGAGTTGGGATGGCTGAGATCTCTCATGATGTGGTGCGAGTCGTGCCATTTTCTGGCCCCTACATACCCCGAGTAGACGATCTAGTGGTTGCTAAGATAATTGACTATAGTGCTTTCGCTTGGGAAGCAGACATGAATTCTTGCTTCTTTGGCATCCTTCCGGCTCAATCCGTATTTGGTAGGGATTACTCGCCGGCGAAGGACTCTCTGACAGACCGCCTTGAAGTCGGAGACATGATTGCCGCGAAAGTAATTGCTTTCGACAGAACAAGGGATCCTTTGCTGTCAATTTCAGGCCCAGGTTTGGGGAGAATCCCCAGAGGGCAAGTGATCAAGATTTCGCCAGCCAAAGTGGCCCGATTGATTGGAAAGAAAGGTTCGATGATCAAAACAATAGAATCGGGAACGAGAAGCAGAATGTTGATCGGCCAAAACGGAGTTGTGGTTATTGTTGGCTCGCCTGAGGATACTTTACGTGCGATAAAGGCGGTAGATCTGGTTGAGGAAGAGGCGCACTCAGCTGATCTGACGGAAAGAGTTCAAAGGTTCCTAGGCATGCCAACGGAAACTACTCCATCCGAGCAACCTCAGCAGCAGGAGGCAGAAGTCACCCCAGCGTCCTCAGTGGCGACTGTCACTCAATCTGAGGAACAGACTGGTTCCGGAAAAGTATCAGACGTAGAAAGTACGCAGAGCGAAGAGTTGAATGAAGCTCCGATGGCCGCTCAAACCGACGATGCTCTGATCAACGACAGTCAATGAAAAAATATGGACAGGCATTGCTCACGGCATACACTCAAGTGAAGATAAGAACAAGAACGATTACGCGGAGTTGAAGAAGAAAACAAAATGGGAAAGCAAGGCGGAGACAGCTCACGATTAATCAGTGAGCAAGGTCTCAGGCTGGATGGAAGAAGAATAGACGAGCTCAGACCAATCAAAATCGAGGTAGGGACTCTGAAGAACGCGGACGGTTCTGCCTTTATTCAATTTGGTAAGAACAAAATCATGGCAGCGGTGTACGGGCCCAAAGAAGTGCATCCCAAGCATAGCGCCCTACCTAACAGAAGCGTCCTACGATGCAGATATCACATGTCCCCGTTTTCCACGGAGGAGCGGAAGAATCCGGCCCCGTCTAGGAGGGAGATTGAGATTTCGAAGGTTATGAGGGAGGCGCTCGAACCTGCCCTGATGCTGGAAGATTACCCGCGGACAGCTATTGATGTCTTCGTAGAAGTATTGCAATCCGATGGCGGATCTCGCTGTGCAGGAATTTCGGCAGCGTCAGTCGCTCTTGCGGATGCGGGGATAAACATGCGCGATCTTGTGTCAGCTTGCGCAGCGGGGAAAGTCGCCGGGCAGGTAGTCATGGATGTCGACGACACCGAGGATAAAGAAGGTCAAGCGGACATGCCAGTTGCATTGATGCCGATGACCAACCAAATTACTTTGCTACAGCTCGACGGACAGCTCAACGATGAGGAATTCAGTAAAGCCTTCAGTTGGGCGCTAGACGGATGCAAGCGCGTTTATCAGCTTCAACGTGAGGCGCTAGTGGGCAAATACTTTGGGACAAACGGAAAGACTGAGGAGTTGAGCCAGTGAAATTTGTCAGCAGTCAAGGAAAAATTTGTTGTTGAGCAGCTGCGGCGCTCCCAGATGAGCGAACTGCTCAGTAAAGGAAGACGACTGGATGGTAGAGGGCTGATGGACATTCGGGATCTGGTGGTAGAGGCCAATGTCATCGAAAAAGCTGAGGGTTCCGCACGTGTCAAGTTGGGCAATACCGAACTAATCGCTGGTGTCAAAGTCAACTTGGGGACTCCATTTCCAGACACTCCGGACAAGGGACTGCTTGTCGTCAGCGCCGAGGTTCTTCCACTCGCTTCTCCTTATGCGGAACCAGGCCCGCCGAACGAGGATACTATAGAGCTTGCGAGGGTCGCGGACAGGGGAGTTCGCGAATCTGGAATGATCGATGTGTCCAAACTGGTCTTAGTTGAAGGGAAGAGTGTCTACGCAGTCTTCGTTGATGTAAGCATCCTCAACGTAGATGGGAACCTCTTTGATGCGACTTCCTATGGAGTAGTGGCAGCTCTATTGACGACCAAGATCCCGAAATACGAAATTTCAGCCGAAGGCCAACCAGTAAAGACAGAAGAAACAATGTCTCTCCCGATACAGACGGTTCCAATATCCGTGACTTTTGCAAAGATAGGTAATCAGTTATTGGTTGACCCTGCTTCAGAAGAAGAAGCAGTCATGGACGCTCGTCTGACTCTGGTTTCAGATGACCGAGGAAATATTTGTGCAGGGCAAAAAGGGCAGGCGGGTACTCTTTCACCGGAGCAAATACTTCTCGCTGCCAGTACCGCTAAACTTAAAGGAGAAGAAATTAGAGCGCAGATAAAGAGAGGTATCTCCGGCCTTGTCTAGTTCTTCTGAATCAGGTTCACTACGGGGATTAGGCGCAAAGTATGGTTCCACCGTCAGGAAGAGGTATGCTCGAATTATGAACAACCTGAAGAGAACTCGCAGGTGTCCATCATGTGGCTCTACGCGATTTAGGCGAAAGAGTGCTGGGATATGGGCCTGCCTTACCTGCAACTTCACGATTACTGGTGAAGCATACACTATAAGCATGCCGAAGTCCTAACGGGATATCAAGCACTATCTTAGATTGCACTCGCTCCTCCCTTAGTTTCGTGAGGATGAGTTCCCACGTACTTCTGCTTTCAGAGGCTACATGCTTGAGTTGGAAGTCGGTGAAGGCTCGTTTAGACGAGCAAAGCTGAAAATTGAGATGGTAGGCGATGGCGCTGCATTATCATCAGTAGAATCTGCTATGATCCCTGAAGCAGATCAAAAAACACTGCCAAAGCAGGGGAACGCAATGCGAAAAAGGACAATTATGCAAATTACTTTGAGACGGAGGGGAAAATCAGGGGTTATGACGATGAAGTTTGCTTCAAATGACTTGGCTTCCTTAAGAGCGAGTTTCAACACTAACCTGAGATTGGTGTCATCTGCTCTAAATACACTTGACGCCCTGTCTGAAAGCTAGGACTTGCCAGGGGAGCCAAGGATTAGGTTCGGTAGGAAAGAAAGACTGAAAAAACAGAAGTGGTTACTGTCTCTCACCTCTTAGGAAGATAGTGGCATAATAGAATTGAGCGGAGCAGCGCCCTCGAATGAGGTTCCACCCTGGCTGAGGGAGCAACTGGCGCGTTTTGAGCAGTTGCAGCAGAACCTTCAAGCGATATTAGTGCAAAAGCAGCAAGTCGAACTAGAATCGGCGGAGGTGAACCGAGCCCTGACCGAATTGAGAAAGGCTGCAGAAGGTGATGCGATTTACAAGAGCGCTGGGAGCATTTTGATCAAGGCGAACAAGGATGAACTCGTCAAGGAACTAGAAGACAAGAAGGAACTCGCAACCACGCGCTCGGCTGTACTCGGGAAACAGGAGCAGAGGGTTAGGGAGAACATCAGGGAACTGCAAGCCAAACTTGAAGACGCTGTTAAGGGGCGTGGACCTGGTCCTGCTTCGTCCTAGTGAATAGTCTCGTAATATGATTTGTCATTCGGATAGTCAGACATACTACTGATGAATCAATCAGCTGCGTTCTGTCGATTTCACGACCGTTCGTTTCGAAGTACAGCCGTTTCTTGCCAAATTACTTACCTATCTCTGACATAGAAGAGTTCGAACGCATGCAGAAATGGTTGAATTGCGTATAGCCTAAATCATTCGCAAAGATCTCAAAAAGACGATGTAATCATGAAGAATAACAGCGAGGAACGAGGGTATCCTGTGGAGTTTGGCTCTCGAACCGACGCCATTTCAAAATTCTTTTCCCGAGAGCTCTCCGAAGTGAACAAAAGAAATCGAGGTCCAATAAGGATTCTTCTCTTAACTCACAGGCAAGCGGATCCTGACGCTCTTTGTTCGGCCGCGGGTCTTTCATTACTTCTTGGTAAGATGACTGAAGGAAAGAGTATTGAAGCTCAGATAATTGCACCTTTGGGTGCTAGTCAATTGGGCACGAAAGTCTGTAAGACTTTCTCTATTGAGTTTACTGAGAACGTATCACTTTCAGAGGTTCAGGTAGCCGACTTTATCATTGCGCTTGATTTGGGAGAGATTGAGCTCCTAGGTCCTTATGCTGAAGCAGTAGCCATGTCTAGAGCCAAGAGAGTTCTCATTGATCATCACGCAACAACGGCGCGAGCCTCGACCATCGGAGCCGCGGAAGGCGAACGAGATCTCCCTCCATTTGACAAAGTATTCATTGATCAGAAGGCCTGTTCCACCTGCGAGATTATCACAAATGGCTTCCCCTCAAGTTTTTTCGACAAAGAGTGCTCAGCGATTTTGCTCGTGGGATTGCTGTTTGATTCTCAACATCTTGGACTTGCCACTGCGTCAACGCTCGAAGCCGCTCTCACTCTTGTGAAAGCTGGAGCCGAAATTGAGGAGTCTAAAAGCGTCCTGCGATCGAGACCTGATAGATCCGAAATCATTGCGCGAGTAAAGTCAGCACAGCGCCTAAGGTCGGAAGAAGCGGGTGAGTACGTCCTACTCCAGACAGAGGTGTCGAGCTTTCACGCTTCCGTTGCACGTATGCTTGTTGAAATCGGCGGAGACCTCGGGATGGCCTATGGAGAAAATAATGGGGAAACCAGGATATCGGTGAGAAGCACTCAGCGCTTCTACCGTGAGACTGGAATAGACTTGGGAGAAGTTCTGAGCGACTATGCTGAATCGAAAAAGTCGAGCTCAACGAACGGCAAGAAAACAATCGGAGGAGGACACTCGACGGCCGCGTCGCTCTCAGGCGATGGTGCACAGCCCAAGGCAGTGGCAGACGAGGTGTTCGCGATAATCAAGCGGAAGATACCACAAAGCTAGTAATCACAATAAATTTATTACCCTAGCTCTCGTCCTACAACCCAATCATGGAAAGCAACTCTCAGGCAAAAAGTTCCTCGTCACTCAATCGAAGAAGCTCAGGAACCCGTCAAATCGCAGCTACCGGCCTCTTCGCCGCACTCTCGATTATCCTCACGTTGTTTTCACAGGCACTTGTGCTTAGTTTTCCTTTGATTCCTTACCTGCAGTTTGACTTCGGCGAGGTTGCAATCATCCTGGCACTTCTGATGTTCGGTCCCATACCTGCAACAGGTGCTGCGATAGTCGAATTTCTGACGCTGATGGTTCTCGGGGTGAATGCTCCGATCGGTCCTGCCTTTAAAATAATCGCAATACTCTCGAGCATAGTTGGCATTTGGGCCGGCATTACTCTTCTGTCTAGACGTTCCGGCGGGAGGATCAACAGAGGGATTGTGTTAGGCGGCGGACTAGGACTGGGTTTGCTGACCAGAGGGGTGGTGATGACGATTGCCAACTATTTCCTCCTGGCCTACATCTATGATTATTCAGGCACGGTGGACTATTTGGCACCTTTTTTCAAGCTGATCGGCCTGACTATCAACACGACAAATGGTTTGGCCATCATTTTAGGTTTCACAGCAATTTTCAACTCACTTCAGCTCGTTCTCGTTTTCGCAATTTCCTACGGACTTTTGCGGCTCCCACAACTTCAAAACTCTCTGCGCTCTCACAGAATGGCCTGGTACTTATCAGCCGGGAAAAATAATTCAAATTGACAAGCGACGAACCACTGATTCGGGTCAAGGATCTTTCTTTCAAGTACTTGGGTACGACTCGCAGGGTCCTAGACAGCGTCAATATCGAAATATTTCCTAAAGAGATTGTGCTAGTGGCTGGCCACTCAGGCTCAGGCAAGAGTACACTACTACGGGCCCTTAACGGTTTGATCCCTCACCACCACGCGGGCGATTACGAAGGCTCTGTCGTGATCGATGGTCTAACGGTGGCAAACACGGCGATGAGCGAGCTAGCGAGGAAGGTGGGGTATATCTTTCAGAATCCCGACAATCAAATCTTCATGTTCACGGTGGAGAGGGATATCGCCTTTGGCCTTGAAAACCTGCGCGTGCCGCCTCCCGAAATCAGGAAGTCGGTCGACACAATAATGGATAGCTTGGGAATACGTCACCTTGCCCTAAGGCCGCCTCATGAATTATCTGATGGGCAAAAACAGAGAGTGGCAATTGCGGGCGTAATTGCAATGAGGCCAAAGATACTGATACTTGATGAGCCCACTTCGCTCCTTGACCCTTTCACTGCCAGCAGCATGATTGGACTCGTCTCGGATTTGAGAGAAAGATTTGGAATGACGATTCTGATCGTGGAGCACAGGTTGGATTTGATCTTGAGGATAGTAACTAGAATGATCATACTGGACCGAGGGAGGGTAGTATTCAATGATGCACCGCGTGCGATTCTTTCGGAAGTCGATGTTGGGCGGTACGGGGTAACTGAACCTGCCATAGTCAGACTTGCAAAATTGATGGGGTTGGGGGACAACAACATCCCTATCGATCCCGGGTCGATGGCTCATCGACTAGAACTCGCCTCTAGCTGAAAACATCGCTAGTAACATGCGGCATCCGCAATACGCAGCCTTGCTCAGTGAATTGTATCAATCGTGCAAAGAATCCGGATGAAGACTAAGTAGCAGATGATGGGTGAAGATTCGACGACAGCAGAACACGAAGTCAAGAGTAGCGCATCAACCACGATTTTTAGCACGTTCGGGAAGAAAGATACCAAAGAAATCGAGATAGTGAAGTTTGACTCCGTCGATTATAGCCACCCGAGCGGAGTTGCTGCTCTCGTCAATGTTTCGCTTTCAATTACGCGAGGCGAATTTGTTGCAGTTCTCGGGACAAATGGCGCGGGAAAGAGTACTCTAGTCCGGCACATCAACGGACTCCTGAAACCAACGCATGGGACCGTCTCAGTCTTTGGAGAATCGACAAGAGAACGTACATCAGCCTTTCTATCAAGGGGGGTAGGGATGGTGTTTCAGAACGCAAACAACCAGTTGTTTGCTCAGACTGTCCGACAGGAACTGGAATTTGCTTTGAAGAACTTCGGATTTGATCGGCAGACAATCCAGGATAGAGTTGAGTGGGCCCTCAATACATTCTCCCTGAAAGAGTATGTCGACAAGCCACCGATGGAGCTGAGCGGCGGAGAAAAAAAGAGACTTTGCATAGCGCTAGTACTCGCTTGGGACCCTGAGATTCTCATCCTTGACGAGCCCACAGTTGGACAAGACTATGAACAAAAGGCGCTACTTGGTCAGATAATCATGAAACTGCTCGGTGAGGGAAAGACCGTGATGGTCGTAACCCACGATGTGGAATTCATCTGGCCACTGCAGCCAAGAGTGATACTCATGTCGCAAGGGCGAATCATTGCCGATGGAAGTTCGCAGGAGATACTCGGGAATCCTGCAGTATTATCAAAGGGAGATGTACTGCCTCCGCAGCTTGTGGAACTTTCGAGGCTTTTAGGTTGGAAGAACTATTACCCGAAGGATGTTTTCGAAGCGGAATCTCGGATTATCGAGCAACGTTACAATATCCGTGTTCCAGACAGAAAGGAGACCTAGGACATGCAGTGGATCGCTTCCGGCTTCCTATTCTCACGGGGGCAAACCGTAGTACACAGATTGGATCCTCGCGTGAGGTTGGCGCTTGCGATTGCTCTTTTTGTTGTTAGTCTGGCAAGCCACAGTATCGTAGAACTAATTGGAATAATAGCACTAATCTTGGCTTTGGTATCTGTCGCGAAGATCCTCCGACGCTTTTCGAGGTCGATGGTCTTCACCGCTGCAATTACGTTGATTGCTTTCGTGATATACTATTTTGTCTCGTCCCCGTTGAATGCTCTAACTTTTGCATTGAGGCTGCTCGCGGTGATAGCATCTACTTCTGTCTTCTTCCTCACAACGACGCCCGACGAACTCGAACACATGATGAGATGGATGAAGATTCCTTCGGATTTTGTGATGATTTTCGTAATAGCGGTTCGATTCGTGCCAGTTATCTTGCTAGATTCCATTCAAATAATGGATGCGCAAAGATCAAGAGGCCTTGAGTTAGATAAAGGGAACTTCATTCAGAGAATAAGGAACACAATTCCGGTCTTGGTACCTCTGATAGCCGCTTCGCTTAATCGAAGTCTTGATCTCGCCGAAGCTATGGATTCGCGGGCTTACGGTGCGTATCCGAGACCCACATCGTTATACATTATGAAGCTGTCTCTGTCGGATTGGTTGGTGTTCTCACTGATAGTTATTGGCACTGCATTCGGCCTTTACATAGCATTGTTTGTCCATTTGTTGTGAGTTGATAAGCCAGCGTTTTTTGCCGCCGTCTGAAACGTCAAACAATTACATATAAGCAAAGAGTGGCATTCTAACCGCCCAGTGGAAGAGGCCAACATTTCTTATGTTCCGGCAATAGGCTCGAGGGAGAAGAGCATGAAGGTGAAATTCAAAATTTGAGCTCAGCCCCATCAGTCGAAGGAAGAAAGGACATGCATAATTATTCCGCTTCTCCTCTCCTGGCTGCAATCTACTCTGAACAGCTGTATACCGCAAATCAGAGAACGAAAAAAGAAAGAGCAGATGATAATGCAAAGCATCTGCCCGCGGCCAGTTTCACTCACCTTATTTCTCAACCGGAACTGCAATTCTTGAATCGGGAAGAGGTCGAAAAAAGACTCGAAAACCTGAATGACCGGGGACTAATTGAGTACACCAGCGGTCGAGATCTTCGAATCACGGAAAAGGGCAGGGAGCTGATCACGGTTGTGTTGACAGGGGGTGCATTTGATATCATCCATCCCGGTCACATCGAGACCCTCCAAAGAGCAAAATCCTTGGGCGATGTTTTGGTCGTGTCAGTTGCAAGAAACGCAACCTACTTGAAGAATCGGAAGAAGGACCCACTCCACGATGAAGAAATGAGGAGAGAATTGGTGCAGTCCTTAAAGCCAGTAGACGTAGCTATTCTGGGTAGCGAGGGGGACATCTTCGAAACAGTCCTGTTAGTACGTCCCGATATAATCGCGCTTGGCTATGACCAGTCGCATAATGAAGAAGCAATAAGCAAAGAACTCGAAAGTAGAGGATTGAAAGCTAAAGTGATAAGGCTTGATAGCTCTGTACCATCGATCAAAAGCTCTAAGATAATTCATGATTTCTACTAGTCTGATGACGAGGTCGAGGAAGGCAGCTCCGATGATGCTTCCAAGACAACCTTGACATCGATCCTATCTCCTTCTGACAAATCCAAAGTTTCTCTGACGTTAAGTGGACTAATCAATTCCATCACCGTGTCATCATGGCTTGTTCTCTCGAGGACAAGCACGGCGGCCTTCACTTCTCCGTTAACTACTGCCTTGAAGCATTCGGCGCCTCCGTAAGTTCTCTTGCCGTCATCAAACCCTTCGATGTGTATCCCCTTGGCAACGCCTAGTTCTTTTCGCATCTTTCTATCAACCGCTGACAACAATCGGACATTAAGAGTGCCAGGGAATGGGTCGAAGCCTAACTTTGAGATGAATTGTCGCCTGTAGCCGTTCATGGAAACATAATACGCCCCTTCTCCCAGACCTGAGAATACCTTCCCATGAAGTTCCATGACTCTTTCCATCTCCTCAAATGCGATCTGAAGGGGCTTGTAGAGTGCAGCGGCCGCGGAGACTCCTTTCTTTGTGAGCCGTATGTAGGTCTTACCTCCGCTTCTCATTCTCTCAAGGAGCCCCTCTTGCTCCATCTCATCCAGATGTTTTGAGGCCAACTGCTGAGATTTGCCAAGCTTCCTAGCCAAACTCACTGTCGTGACAGCAACAGGTCTGTCCTTAGCTCCCAGCGATATCAGTTCAATGATCGTAGGTATGTGCGAGGGTTTCAACATCTGCATCTTCATACCGGCTTTCAAAACATGGTTCCCCTAGGTGAGTGTTTCGTGATCGACAAGTCCGTGGAGTTGAAGATGGCGAGGCGCGAAATTACTGGGGACAAAGACTCTGATCTCGCAGGCCATATGCTTTCTATTCTCCAGTTTCCTTTTCGTCCTCAACTTCACCATCGACCTCCTCTCCGGCTCTCTTCCTGAGTGGACGGCCGTTAGTTGACAGAATTTCTGGATTTTCTTCAGATACGCCCTCCGTTAGCCTCCGCTTGGTCGTAGTCAATGGTGCGGACCGTCCGAGCTTTGAAGCAAGAGAGTTCATAGCGCTCATGAATTCGAGTCGTCTCGCCTCTTCGGTAACGGTGGCCCGCGTGTCCTCGATTAGAATTCTTGCCACATCCAGCTTTCTCCTAACCCCCTGTACAATGTTGTCGTATACTGCAAAGGGGGAAATAAGAGCAAACAGCGTTTCCATTGCTGAAAAGTGCTTTTCCGCACTCTCAAGATCTCCCTTCCTTATTGAATCATAAACCGATCGCTTGAGCTCACCTATTGCATCCAAAAGTCCTAAGATATAGGACGATGGTCTCACTTTAAGTTGGTCCAAGGACGGTATGTCTTCGTTGGCTTTCATAGAGAACATTACCGAAGATTCCACGAATTCTTGCTCTGGCGTTGAGAGATACCTGATTAGGTCGACATCAGCTATTTTGCGAAGCTCCGCCAATCTTTGCTTTGCCTCTTTATGAAGTCGCTTAGCTTCTTTGATGTCAGACTGATGAAGACTGATAACACTCTTTGAGGAAAGTGAAATCACATCTCTAGAATCTTTGATCAATTTTTCCCTCCGTGCTACAACTTTATCGAGCATTTTTGAAGCCTCCGAGAGTGATAATTCCACATTCTTCTGGGCCATTGACGAATTCACTCTATGGGATTTCTCGAACAGCATAATAACAGTATTTGCTGAGAAATCAACGCCAATCAGCTCTAGAACTCTAGTGGAATTGCAATTGTCAATCGTTGGTGAATATCTGGGCATTGCATTTGCTCTTGATGCCTTTACACTACTCATAAAAGAGGTCGATGTTTGGTGGGAGTCCTGCGCCTCTCTTGACTATCACGATCGAGATCCGCGAACTGAAGGAAATATCGTTAAGGGGCGGGGTGTTGATTGACTGTATCGGCGGAACTTCTTTTGATAGGTCAGTCATCGGCAAGTTCTTGATTGATCAGTTGAAGATGGAGCCGATCGCAATTGTTGAAAGCGATCCATTTCCACCCGTGAGCATCATACAGAATTCCAAGCCGAGTTTTCCGATGCAGGTCTTCGCAAATATGACCAGCAAGGTGGCTGTAGTCATTTCGAGTTTTACTCCGTCGGGAGAGGTGGTGAAGCCTCTTGCGAGATCGTTGTTGGCTTGGGCACACAACAAATCAATCGCATTCACGATATCTTGCAGCGTTGTTCATCCCACAGCAATCCAAAGCGATATCTGCGCCGCGTGGTCAACCTCAAATGCAGAAATTCGTGTAGAACAATCAAGGATAGATAGAGTAGAATCAGTGGAACTGACGGGCGTACCTGCAGTCATATTGAATGAAGGTAGTTGGAATAACCAAGATGTGATTGTTCTGATCACACAACTTCAGGGATGTGATGATGGAGGCACCAGCGTTGCCAATTGTATCTTGCAAGGTATTGACATTCTTCTTCCAGAAGTAAAGATCAATTTTGACGCATCGCTAGGTGCAATCAATCAAAGACTCGCTCTTAACGTGGGAGGCAAGACCGCGGTAGGAACTGAAGCCTAAAGAGTGAGCCTTTACTGACGCACTTGAAAGTATTGCATGCGCAGCCTTAAGGTCTTAACAACAATTTTATTTACAGTGGTGTTGATTCAGCTTAAGACGACGTGCACCCGTTCTAATTACTTGAATGCTATTTGAGTTCTATCGCGTTCTTATAATCGAAAATCCAAGTGCCGAGATATCAGCAATGTCGACTTCAGAAACACTACCAAAGTGGGTCGCAGAGGAAATCCGTAACGCCAAGTTTACCCAGGAGGAGGACTGGGAAGGTTCAGGATACATCCTGGATGTGAATAAGAGTGAAAGCAAGATCGATGTTCAATTCTACGAGAAGCTTCCTGAAGGAAGATACATTGCAACGCTTGAACTCCCCAATTCGTACAACATTGATTCTCTCGAATTGGCTGTGGTTTATATGTTCAAATTCAAGGCTCTTAGGGCACCTCTACCGGAAAAGGTAGTTTCATTTCTGAAAGAGAAATTTGGATTGAATATGGACTCTATCTATAGATTTGAGTTGAAAAGTACCGAGAAACTTGAGGATGTTTCTGCTGATAATCCACCACCTCCGCCTTTGGAACAAGAAGACGAAGAGGGTGACAAATCGCCTCTCAATTGATTTCACTCTTTTGACTAATGTCATTGCGCAAATTGGTTCATTCAGTTGACGAACTACAGCCGTGGCCGAAGTCGAGAATACAAGACCATGCAACTCCTTCGCCAAAAGGGGTGGGTCTGCAGCCGAAGCGCAATGTCGCACGGCCCTGTTGATGTCTTTGCCGCAAAGAATGGAAATGTACTGCTGATCCAGGTCAAGAGCGGCAGCGCAAGAATCAAAAAATTTGAATTGGATCTTCTGAAAAAGTGGGCTGAAGCCTTCGATGCCAGGGCGGAGGTCTGGTCCTTCCGAAAGAGGGGCAAGCTCGAAAAGAAAGTTGTAAGATCTCAGGAATTCAAAAAATCCCGTCGCCTCGAGTCAGTGGTAAAGCCTCGCGAAAGCGGCGAGAGTTCTGTGAAACAAACGCTAGAGCAGATCGAACAGGAAGTAGAAAAGGACAGGCCTGGAGATGCTCCGCATTTGACGAGAACTATTGCCTCTTCCCCTGCCGAGAGTCGCGCCCTGGAGAGCCTTCGTCCTCCTCTTTCAAGCGCCTGACTACTTCCATCTTTTCATGGCAGCGCTTACAGACTGGCTCCTTCTTCATGCTCGAAATAGGAAAGAAGAATGGGTCGTCCTCGTTTTTTGCTTCATCACAAAAATAGCAGCGAAATTCCAAATTGATTGAGCACACAGTGACTTTTCTTCAGGCTAATGTTCCTAGACCTTCTTGTCAGAATATTATGGTTTTTCCTCAAGACCGCAGGAGACGGAGACAAGGTCGTCCGAGAGATTCGGGATCATCAGATCTTCGAAACACCCCTCATGTCTTGTTTGGGTTGAGAACTCTCTAATCCTGCTCTTGCGCCCTTCGTGCAGAAGCGAGCCTATGCGCCCTTCTCTCTTTTGCCTCCTTATATCTCCGTTTCTCATCATTACTTTTCGGAATGATGTCCGCGACATCCGTGGGCCGTCCGTTTTCATCGAGCGCAACAAATGTCAAATACGATGATCCCGTGTGCACCACCTCTCCTGTCTGCAAGCTCTTGGCTTCAATTCTCACGCCGATCTCCATCGATGTTCTTCCGACGAAGTTGACCGAGGCCTTCAGCAAAAGAAGATTGCCGATGTATACGGGGGCGTAGAAGTTCATTTGGTCGACCGAGACTGTCACAACATTCTTTCGCGCATGGAGGGCTGCCACGGAACCAGCAATCTCGTCCATATGCTTCATTATAGTGCCTCCGTAAACGTTCCCTTGAGGATTTGCATCCTGCGGCATCATCAAATGTGATGCAACAAGCGCAGATTCTTCTACAGTCCGAGCTTCCCGATGTTTCCTCGTTGCCACCAAGTCTTCTACTTTCACTCACACATTACTCTTCGGCTGTTGCCTCCGAGAATCGGAGTTGAAGAGGAAAAACAAAGGCAATTAAATCTGTCCAGCATGATCGAAACAGATGATGAAGAGGGAATTGATACTCCTAAATGACTGAAGACAATAGGATTTGCAGGACTGGAAATGTGCGTTCCGCCGCTGGCCAAGCTGATCTTAAGCCGATTAGCGCTAGCGCTATGAGGCGAGTGGAAGACAAGGGCACTTCTCTTGGCATATCCAAGATCATGATGATGGAAAACGCAGCCAACTCTATTGCCCACGCTGTGCTGGATATTGCAAAGCCAAGCGCAAAGCGAAAACGCATACTCCTTATTGCAGGCACAGGAAACAATGGTGGGGACGTGTTCGCGGCTGCCCGACATCTGGCATATTACCGTGGGAAGTTTGCGTTAGATGTGATTGTTGTAGGTGATCCAGCACATATAAAGAGTGACGAGGCATTGACCAACTTCAACATAATCAAGAGAATTCCATCGATCAGCATTAACTATATCGATTCAATCAGCAAATTACATCTTTTACGGAGGAAATTAGAGCAAAGCCAAGTCGCTGTGGTTGGCGTCTTTGGAACCGGTTTTCACGACGAGCCGCGAGAACTTCAACGACGCGTAATTGAGCTAATCAACAGCGTTCACAGAACAAAGAAGATAAGCGTTGACCTGCCATCTGGAATGGAGGCAGACTCTGGAAGATGCGACTTCGCGGTGAGATCAGATATGACAGTTACAATGCATCGACCAAAGAAAGGAATGCTTGCTAATTCGATTGCGAAAAAGGTGTGTGGTAGGCTCATAATCGCAAATATAGGGCTTCCATTTTAGCACGAACGCTGGATGGGCAAAGGGATCAATTCAATTTGTTCTTTGAACAGGTGCCCGTAGGTCCTTATCGGAATTTTTCCTACATCATTGCAGGTGAAAATTCTAAGGAAGCAGCGGTTGTAGACCCAGCTTGGGAAGTCGACACTCTCAAGGGCAGATTGAATTCTAATCGCTTTAAGCTACTTTACATAATCAATACGCATGCTCATCTTGATCATATTCAGGGGAATCAGCAACTCGCTTCAATGACGGGTGCAAAGGTTGTCATGCATGAGTCTTCGCTTGCGAAAAAGGACCTAGGCGTAAGGGACGAACAAGTCCTCAGTTTAGGAGGGGAAGTGAACCTGCGGTTTATTCACACTCCGGGTCATTCTCCGGAAAGCATGTGTATCATAGTGAATGACTCTGCACTGGTTACTGGAGACACTCTATTCATTGGCGAGTGTGGGCGGGTCGATCTTCCAGGTGGAGACGCGAGCGCCCTTTTTGACAGTTTCCAGAAGATTAGAGCGCTTGACCGGCGATTGATAGTCTATCCGGGGCATGACTATGGATCAAAAAAGAGTTCCACCCTCGGTGAAGAGTTGAGTAGCAACTATACTCTCGCACCAAGATCTAGGGAGGAGTTTATCAAATTCATGCAAGAACCATGAGTATTTCGCTTAAGCATGTTCGTCTAATGAGTAGTTTGGCGCAGAAACTTTCATCTTCAACTGCTCACAAGTCGTGATTTCGGTTGAGCAGCGACGTCTTAACGACTCTTCTGAAGGGGATCTTCGACTCGGGCAGATATGAATGCCGATTCTCTCAACCTGCATGCATGACACATACCGCAGGGCGACGGATTTTCATAGTAGCAGCTCCATGTCAGCTCGAACGGAACCCCCAATCTCTTTCCAAGCTTGATTACTGCGCTCTTTCGTAGGTGAGAAAGCGGTAGAATTACTCTTCCAGTCCTTGCTCCAGAGAATAGACCGACCGTAGATAGTCTGTTGAATTGTGCGAAAAAATTTGGGGACGAATCTGGGAAGGACTTCACATCATCCTTGTTGTGCCCTCCAACTATGTACCTGCAACCACGAGGCTCGGCAACTGAACATGCAATGCCATAAAAGATAATGTTCCTTGCGGGAATGTACGAAGATTCAACACCCTCGAGGCCTTTGTTCGATTTGCTTCTTATGTCATCTAATTCTTTTAGAAATTCTAACCGGAGTCGTAAATTTCTGCAACCAGCGGCTCTGGAGATTCTCTCGGCAGCAACGATCTCCTTTTTGCTCCGTCTGTAATAATCAAAGGTTAGAGTTGATGTGTTAAAGCGCTTGACCTTTAGAGCCCAATAAAGAGCCACGGCCGAGTCAATTCCACCAGATAACAGGGCTATCGCCGTGGAAGAATATCTTCCATTTATCATTGAAACTGGAGCCCAAAACTATTCCGTTCTAAGCATCTTTAATTTGTTTCCTGGTCGCTGTCCATCTTGTCTCTCGCAGTTTGAGCGACCAAACTGATGCCAAAATTACTGACACTCGCCTTCAGCGTCTGTCTAGTTATCATAAGTTGAGACGGGTAGGTCGCCCCGCTATCATTATTTGTCAGAATGGACAGCCAATCCTTGAATTGATGCCTCAGAAACGCCTTTTGCTAACTGGAAAAAATGCGCTTGTGACTGGCGCCGGAAAGGGAATTGGCAGAGAGGTAGCTCTCTCACTTGCCGAGAACGGTGCGAATGTGTGCATTGCATCAAGAACAAAAAGTGATGTTGAACGACTTTCCCTGGAGATTCGTTCGAGGCTTGGCGTGAATGCCTTCCCAATTGTGGCTGATGTGCTCTCTGACGAAGAAGTTGCTAGACTTGCGAACAATGCGCTCGCGAATCTTTCTAGAGTTGATGTCTTAGTCTGCGCGGCGGGTTATCCACTGGTCTCAGAGATGTGGGATAGGATGCTCCATGAGCTAACGCCGAGCGATTTTGTAAAAGTGTTTGAGACAGACGTTCTAGGCTCGTTCAGAGTCGTCAAGCATATTATTCCGCCAATGATGAAACAGAAGAGCGGAGTCATAATTCTCTTCTCTTCGACTCCGGCAATTGCCGGATACAACAAGGGTGGACCTTACACCGTAGCAAAAGCTGCGAATCTTGGTCTCGTGAAGGAATTGGCTGCGGAGTACGGTGAGTATAACATAAGAGTCTACGGGGTAGCGCCCGGAAACATCAGGACTACTCGAACCTACGAACAGCTTCCCGAGGAAGAAAAGAAGTTGCTCGCACAAGAGGCGCCCATGAAGCGCTGGGGAGATCCTAGAGAAGTGGCCCAAGTTGTGGCAGTCCTATCTTCAGACAATATGAGTTTCGTCACCGGCCAGACTATAGTTGTGGACGGTGGAACGGTGATGCGCTGAGGATGATCGAGAGTGTTGGAAAAGCAAGAGATCCTACAATGACTGGAGCAAGGTTTGACACTATGAGTGTTCTAATCAAGGAGAAAAAGGGTCGAACCACCCGTTCATTCGGAGTACAAAGGTGGTAAAAAGACATGCCCAGGGACATCCCAGTTGGAAATGGTAACTACTCAATTCTTTTCGATCAGCAATACAGAATCTCTGATATTTTCTATCCAAGAGTGGGGATGGAAAATCATGCTCTCGGGCACCCTTTCAGGTTCGGTGCGTTCGCTGAAGGTATGTTCTCATGGCTATCGGATTGGCAGAAAACGATGAGTTATCTTGAGGACACTCTCGCCTCCGATGTCAAACTGCACAGCGATGATATGAAACTCGAAATTCGGTGCAACGACTGCGTTGACTTTGTCAGCCCGATTTTCATGAGAAAGATACGAGTTCGAAACCTTGCCGCTAATCCGCGCGAGGTGAGGCTCTTCTTTCATCATGATTTTCACATTAGGGGAACCGCAGTTGGTGACACCGCGTACTTTGATCCAGTCAAGACATCAGGGGTCGTACATTACAAGACGGACAGGTACTTCCTCGCAAATAGCAGGACAAACTCTGGTGAGGGCATCTTCCAGTACGCGTGCGGCGTGAAAGAATCTGCTGGAGCTCTAGGCACTTGGAAAGATGCTGAAGACGGTTATCTGTCAGGGAATCCCATTGCCCAGGGAGCAGTGGACTCTGTGATCTCGGTAAGGTTGGCCGTTGATGGTAACAAGGAATCTGAATGCAACTACTGGATAATCGCGGGAAAGTCATACGACGAAGTCCAGCGGAGAAATTCGTTTCTGAACGCGAGGACTCCTGAAAAGCTGTTCAAGAGAACCATCGATTTCTGGAGGCTTTGGGCCACCCGCAGGGATCATAATGGATTTGAGGACCTTGGTGACCAGATCTCGAGACTCTATAGAAGAAGTCTGCTTATAATCAAGTCACAGACTGACGCCGATGGAGCGATAATTGCTTCGAACGATAGCGACATCCTGCAGTTCAATAAAGATACGTACGCGTACATGTGGCCCAGAGATGGGGCGTTTGTCACAATGGCTATGGACGAGGCCGGATACAGAGTATTTTCAAAGCACTTTTTTGATTTCTGCCTTGCAACGATTCTTCCTCAGGGGTGGTATTTCCACAAGTATCAGGCCGACAAGAGTCCCGGCAGTTCATGGCATCCTTGGGTCGTGGCAGGCCAGCAACAGTTGCCAATTCAGGAAGACGAGACTGCCCTCGTGCTAATTTCCTTGTGGAATCATTACAGACTCTACAAAGATGTAGACATGATAAAGGACTACTATGGGCCTATAATAAAGAGCGCCGCGAATTTTATCAATGATTACCGCGATAAAACTACGCTCCTCCCGCTTGAATCGTATGATCTCTGGGAGGAAAGAAGGGAGGTCCTCACCTTCACCTGCTCTGCTATCTTTGCTGCTTTGAGTGCCGCGGCAAACTTCGCCGAGGCGTTCGGAGAAGCGGACCTCGCGATCATCTACAGGCGTGGTGCAGAGGAGGTGAAGCAAGCGATGATCAAAAATCTCTATGATGCTGCTCTGGGAAGGTTTCTTCGCGGCGTCACCCTTGAGAATGGTGCAGTTGTATCCAATGATTCGACAATTGATGCTTCGATAGCTGGGGTATTTCTGTTCGGCGTCCTGCCCGCCGACGACCCTCTGGTTGTGAGCAGCATGTCACAGGTCGAGGAGAAACTTTGGATCAAGACGCCTGTTGGAGGACTTGCGAGGTATGAACAGGATCGATATCAAGTGACAGGCGAGTACCAACCTAATGTGCCTGGCAATCCTTGGTTCATAACTACTATGTGGCTGGCTGACTGGTACATAGAAAAATCAAAGACAAAGAGAGATCTCGGAAGGGCGAAGGAGCTTCTGACCTGGGCATCAGAGCATGCAATGCCATCTGGAGTAATGGCCGAACAACTCAACCCGTTCAACGGCTCGGCTCTCTCGGTCAGTCCACTCACGTGGAGCCATGCAGCGTTCACTGAGGCGGTCAACCGATACCTGGGAAGATATCCAATCCTCCCGCCCTGACAAGAACTGCTTTGCCTTTGCTAGTTTTTCCGAGAAGAGTCACAGACATAATGGAAAATTCCTGATGAATGAAAAATAAGCATCAACCATTTGTAGTCCTTTAACTGGTGAAGTTCCCGTTCACAATGCCAGCTCAGAATAGCCTTCAAGATAGTGGGGGAAATGAAAGGGGTATGAGTTCCCCATTTCATCCACATGGCGTAATCGTTCCAATGGTGACTCCTTTCAATTCAAAGTCGGAGGTGGACTATTCCGCTTTGGATAGGCTAACTGAATTTTTGATTACAAATGGAGTGCACGGGCTTATGCCGCTCGGTACATCCGGCGAATTTGCGTTGCTCTCTCAAGAAGAGCGCGTCGGTGTGATAGAACGGGTCGTGAGCAGGACTAGAAGGCGCGTACCAGTCGTAGCTGGAATTTCAGAGCCGGGCACCAGATTAGCGGCAAAGCGAGCATTCCAGGCCGAGCGGGCTGGAGCAGACGCAGTCATCGCGACTGGTCCATACTATTACAGGACGGACGATGAGGGTCTGCTCCTTCACTACCAGAGCATTTTGAACCAGACCCGTCTTCCGTTGATGGTGTACAACATACCTAGCTATGCTGGATACAACATTCCGCCCGAAGTAGTGAACAAATTGTGCGAGAAAAATCCCGGCAGGATAGCGGGAGTAAAATTCACGACGAACGACCTTGGCCTCTTTTTGGAATATCTGAGAGAGCTGAAGACCAAGACGCAGATTCTAATTGGATCTGATTCGCTCTTCTTCTCCGCCCTGGGACTGGGAGCTGCTGGAGGCGTACTCGGTTCTGCGAACGTGCTTCCTGAGGAGACAGTTTCAATCTACAATAGCTACACTAAAGGTGACTTCTCCAGAGCGGGAAACATCCAGGGAAGGATAGATGGTTTCACCTCCGCGATGGCACTCGGTACGTACCCTTCTTCGCTAAAGGAGGCGCTCAGACTGATCGGCTTGGATTGCGGGGAAGTGAGGGCTCCTCTCGTCCCGCTTCTTCCGGATCAGAAGTTGAAGATAAAGCAGTCACTTGATTGGAAAGTGAAGAAGTAAAGTGCTGAAGGATTAAGACGTCGGCGAAACTCTCCTGCAAAACTCGTTGACTGGAGACGGCATCAACCACTGGGCCAGCGTAGTGCTAATTCCCTTTTGCCAATCTGCGAGCTGCCTATGGATCTTGAGGCCTGAAATATACATAATAGATGCCTGTCGAGCGAGAAGTATCCGGTGTGTAGAAGACATGCAAAAGGCCATATTGATAATGGGTTCGAAGAGCGATCTTGAATTTGCTGAAAAGATCAGGACAGCACTTTCCTCATACTCGGTTCAATGCGAAATGCGAATTGCGTCGGCTCACAGGACACCGGAGCACCTTCTCCAAGTCCTTAGGAACTACGCCTCATCAGGAGACCAGATAGTCGCAATTACGATAGCCGGACTTTCGGATGCACTGTCAGGGGTGGTTGCCGCTCAAAGATTGTTCCCAGTTGTGGCCTGCCCGCCAGACATCGAAAAATATGAGTTTCCAAAGATCTTTTCTTCCGCCTTTACCCCTTCCGACGTACCTGTGGCGCTCGTGACTGATCCAGTAAAGGCAGCGCACTTTGTGGCGCAGATATTTGCCCTATCCGATAAGAAAGTTGCCGATTCAATTTCAAAGAAGCTTGCAGAGAAGAAAGGCCAAATATTGAACGAAGACTCTCAGCTCGTCAGTGAGTCTGGTCAAAAGTCGTAGGAGTGGTGCGTGAAATCATGTCAGTTCTTATGGAATCCAACCTTACAGGAATGACGTTACTGAAGCGGGGAAAGGTCAGAGACGTCTATGTTGACGACGGGGAGCTTTTGATCGTTGCAACAGATCGCATCTCAGCCTTCGACAGGGTCATGCCTATAGGGATCCCTGACAAGGGCGCATCGCTTACAAAGCTTTCAGAGTTCTGGTTCCTCAGAACCAGGCATATTTTCAAGAACCACTTCATTTCTCGCGTGGACAGCAGGACGCTAAGGGTAAAAAAGGCCCAGCGAATTGACATCGAATGGATCTGTAGGGCATACCTGTATGGCTCTGCTTGGCGCGCATATTCCAAAGGGGCAAGAGAAATTTCGGGAGTTGGACTGCCGAGCGGGCTCCAGCTCGCGGAAGAGCTCCCTGAAGTCATCCTCACCCCAACGACAAAGAGCGAGGAAGGCCACGATACCGAGCTCTCAAAGCAGATGGCAATTGAGCAAGGACTGGTCGACGGTGACGTGTGGAACGACCTTGAAGAGGCGACGTATGGCTTGTTTGAATACTACAAGAGGGAGGCAAGGGTCAAGGGGATAATCATACCAGACTTTAAACTGGAGTACGGAAAACTCGGCGATGAATTGATTCAGATAGACGAGCCCCCGACTCATGATTCTGCAAGGTTCTGGTCATTGTCAAGGTATCACGTGGGAGAAAAACAGGAGAAGCACTGCTTGGATAAGGAGTTTCTAAGAGACTTTCTGATGAGGAAGGGGTTCTCTGGAGATGGCGAAGTTCCAGAACTCCCAGATCTCGTCATCCAACAGATCACAAAGCGTTGTCAAGGAGCCTACGAAGTGATTTCGGGACTTCGCACGCTAGACTCACTTTCTCTTCTTAGCGTAGACGAAGTGCTCGCAGAGCTGGAAAAGAGCAAGACAAAATGAAGCTATGCGCCGAAGTTTGAGTATAGTATGAAACATGCTAGCGAATAAGCGTTGGAAGAGAAAATGGAAGTGGAGCGGGGGAAGTGACGAAGGAGAGCTCGGCCTCTGATAAGGATCAACCAGATTTCGATCTCTTCTCACCGACCGATTTTCGCTACGGTGTTCCGGAGCTGAAACGGTTTCTCTCAGAGGAAGCATACGTCGCGTACAAAGCTCGTGTGGAGGTCTCACTGGCCCGGGAGCTTGCAGCCTTTGGCGTCTGTTCACACGCTGTTGCCGAGGAGATTGCGCGAGCCGCGGAGAGTGTCACTGCTGCAGAGGTATACGCAGAGGAGGACCGTATAAAGCATGATATCCGCGCGCTCGCAAACGTCATCGCGTCGAAGGCTTCTGAAAGGGCAAAACCATACGTTCACCTAGCGGCTACATCCTACGACATTGTGGATACAGCAAATGCCGCGAGGTTTCGTGATGCGCTAGATCTTGTTGTAATTCCTGATCTCTTGAAGCTCGAGAATGCCCTTATTGAAATGACACTCGAAAATTCGGACGTTGTTCAGATTGGCCGCACGCATGGCCAGCACGCCGAGCCAATAACCTTCGGCTTTCACCTCTCCTATTACGTGAGTCGCCTGGGGAAGAGGATCCTCAGGCTAAAGGAGGCGACGAACAACCTCTCGGGCAAGTTTGCGGGAGCTGTTGGAGTATACGGGCCACTTTCCCTGATTGTAGATGATCCCGAAAAGTTCGAACAAGCCCTTCTAAATAGCCTGGGTCTTCAACCGAGCGAAGTTTCGACCCAAATAGTCCAGCCTGAGCCCGTAGTGGATCTCATGCACGCAATCGTTTCCACACTTGGAGTGATGGCCAACTTTGCAAGAGATATGCGTCACCTTCAGCGGAGCGAAATAGCAGAGGTAGCGGAGGAGTTCGGAACGGCACAGGTTGGATCCTCGACTATGCCCCACAAGAGGAATCCAATCAACTTTGAAAACGTCGAAAGCATATGGAAGAAATTTATGCCGCAAATGGTTACAGTTTACCTAGACCAGATTTCTGAGCACCAGAGGGACCTGACCAATTCCAGTTCGCAGCGCTACCTTCCAGAGTTGATTGTCGCATTCGACTATTGTGTAAGAAGGCTGACCAGGACCATCTGGGACAGCAAGAGGAATCGTCCCAGACTCGTAGTCGACAAGGAAAATATGCAACGTAATTTCGAATCAAGCAAGGCCGTGATTTCGGCCGAACCTCTATACATTCTCCTCGCCGTTTCGGGCCATCCAGACGCGCATGAGGCGGTAAGGTGTGCGGTGCAGAAATCAATTGACGAGCACAAGAGTTTCGGAGAAATTTTAGCTACGGACCGTGAGCTTTCGAGTCATCTTTCAAAAGTATCAACGGAAAGGAGGGAAATACTCTACAACTTGGAGAGGTACACAGGGATTGCTTCGAAAAAGGCAAGACGAGTGGCTCTGGAATGGAGGAAAAGACTTTCACCCGAATCCGGGTAGATGGACGTATCCTCCTTGGATGATTGAAAAACTGGTTTCCTATCTATACGTTTAGTTAGGCATTTATCTCTTTGCGTTCGCCCCTCGGGTACCGTCAAGTTAAGCCCAGTAAGATAAAGGGTTATGGCCAGAAGGACTGATCTCTCATGTTTTTGGTGATGACAAACACGGAAGACGAGTTCCTCCTAGCCACAACGGTTAGGAA
>Ga0070737_10000823_pt1 | contig 55576 bp, 58 predicted proteins | sample Coa_R1_10_FD_66438 | JGI IMG/M metagenome (GOLD analysis project Ga0070737, IMG submission 66438) | Surface soil microbial communities from Centralia Pennsylvania, which are recovering from an underground coalmine fire - Coalmine... | ecosystem: Environmental > Terrestrial > Soil > Unclassified... | reverse complement strand
CTCGAGTCGAAGAAGATCTCGAAGACGAACGCCGTCACCTCGATGCTCGACTACGACCTCGGCGCCGGCAACGTCCACGTCGGGCCGTCCGACTACGTGCCCTGGCTGACCGATCGCAAGTGGGCGTACATCCGGATGGAGGGCTCCTCGTTCGGCGACGTGCCGCTCAACGTCGAGCTGAAGCTCGAGGTCTGGGACTCCCCGAACTCGGCCGGGATCGTGATCGACGCCGTGCGGATCGCCAAGCTCGCGCTGAACAACGGCATCGCCGGGGCGCTCGAAGGGCCGAGCTCGTACCTGATGAAGTCGCCGCCGAGGCAGATCGTCGACGACGAGGCGGCCGAGCAGAGCGAGGAGTTCATCCGCCGCTACCGGCGCGCGCCGGCGACGGTGCCCGCGAGCGCGTAGCGATACGCTGCCCCCGTGCGCGTCTGCCTCGTCACGCCGTTCGCGTGGTCGCAGCCGCACGAGGTCAACGAGCACGTCGCGGGGGTGGCGGCGGCGCTGCGGGCCCGCGGCCACGAGGTGACCGTGCTCGCGCCCTCCGCACGGGCGACCGACCTCCTCGCCGGCCGCCGCGTGCTCCAGGGGCACGCGCCGCCCGCCGAGGTCGTCTGCGTCGGCCCGGCGGTGCCGGTGTCGCGCCGCTCGCGGCTCGGGGTGCCGGTGGGCGTGCGTGCGAATCTCGCGCTCGCGCTCGCGCGCGGCGGCTACGACGTCGTGCACGCCGTCGAGCCCGGCCTGCCGTCCCTCTCCTACCTCGCGCTGCGCGAGACCGACGCGCTCGCGGTCGCCACCTTCGTCTCGTCGGAGCGGCTCGGCTACCCGCCCGCGCGCGCCCAGCGCGAGAAGCTGCTGGCGCGTATCGACGCGCTGCTCGCGCTCTCGGACCGCACGCGCGCCGCGGCGGCGGAGCGGTTCCCCGGCGACTACCGCGTCCTCTCCCCCGGCTTCGACCCCGAGCTCCTGCGGCCGGCGCCCAAGCGCCGCTCGATCGTGGTCGAGCTGCGCCCGGCCGAGCGCGCGGTCGCGCGCGCCGTGGTGCGCGCGCTCCGCGAGCTGCCCCGGTGGGAGGCGGTGCTGCTGCGGACGTCGCCGCTCGTCGGCCGGCCCGCGATCCCGCGCGACCTCGCGGGACGCGTGCACGTGCGCACGGCGCGGAGCGGGGCGGCGCGGGCGGCGATCCTCGCGCCCGCCGCGATCTTCGTCCCGGCGAGCGCCAGCGCCGGGCGCGTCCTGCTCGAGGCGAAGGCCTCGGGCTGCGCGGTCGCGCATCCGCCGGGGGTGGAGGAGCAGGCCGAGCTCGCCGCCGCAGCCGTCGCGCGGCTCGCCGAGGACGCCGGGCTGCGCGCGCGCGAGCAGGCCCGGTCGCTGGCCGAGGCGCGCGGCCAGACCTTCGCCGACGTCGCGGCGGAGCTCGAGCGCGTCTACCGCACGATCGCGGGCCGGCGGCGGCCGCGCCGCCGGCCGGCCGACCCCCTCGGCGACCGGCCCTGGATCGTTGCCGACCTGCACATGCACACGTCGTGGTCCTACGACTGCGCCGTCGACCCGGCCGAGCTCGTCGACCATGCCGAGGCCGAGGGGCTCGGGGCGATCGCGGTCACCGACCACAACGCCTTCGGGGGCGCGCTCGCGGCGGCGGCCGCCGCGCGCGGGCGCGACCTCGTCGTCATCCCGGGCGAGGAGGTGAAGACGGACGGGCAGGGCGAGGTGATCGGGCTGTTCCTCGAGCGCGAGGTCCCGCGGGGGCTCTCGTTCGCAGACACGATCGCGGCGATCCGCGAGCAGGGCGGGCTCGTCTACCTCCCGCACCCGTTCGACCGCATGCACGCGATCCCCGACCCGGCGACGCTCCATCGCCACCTCGCCGACATCGACGTGCTCGAGGTCTACAACGCACGGCTGCTGTTCGAGGCGCAGAACGAGGAGGCGTTCAGGTTCGCCCGCAAGTACGACCTGACGATGGGCGCGGGCTCGGACGCGCACGTCCTCCAAGGGGTCGGGACCGGCGCGGTGCGGATGCGGGCGTTTCGCGACCCCGAGGAGTTCCTGATCGCGCTCCGAAGCGCCGAGGTCCTGCGCCGCCCCAAGTCGCTCGCGTACCTCCAGGGGCTGAAGTGGATGGCCCAGGTCAAGGAAAAGGTGCGCTAGGCCAGAAAGGTCCGGGCAGGGTCCGTGGGCGCCGCCGTGACGACAGACGAGATCTACCAGCGGTACCTCGACAAGGCGATCAAGGAGATGCTCCGGCTGGAGCACGAGGTGGCGGAGGCGGCGGGCGGGCGGCCGGTCGCGCAGCCGACCGGTCACCCGCTCGGCACGATCTTCCTCGTCAAGTACGGCCCGCAGGCGCAGGAGCTGCAGGAGGGCGTCGCGTTCCACGGCCGCGCCGGCCACGCGCTCAAGCGCTCCTTCGACCGGCTGAAGGTCGACGCGCGGGAGGTGTTCGGCACGAACTGCGTCAAGTTCGCCGGCGCCGACCTGGAGCGGTGCCGGGGCTGGCTGCGACGCGAGCTACGGATCGTGCAGCCGAGGCTCCTCGTCGTCATGGGCGAGGACGCGCTCGCGTTCGTGAACGCGCTCGAGTTCCCGCTCGCCCGGCCGCTCGCCGCCGACTTCGGCGAGCTGCAGCGCTTCACCCCGACGATCGAGGCGCTCGTCGTCCCCGACATCGACTCCTCGCTCGACGAGCAGGCGGCGAAGACCCGTTTCTGGAAGGCGTTCAAGCGAGTCGGCGAGTGGTGGGCCGCGCTGCCGCCCTACTAGCGCTTCTCGCAGCGCTCGTCGGGTGGTACGAGGCGGCGCCCCATCTCGGCCCGCTCTCGACGTGGCACGCGATCGTCCTGATCTCGGTCGCGATCATGCCGGCGTGCCTCCTGCTCGTCTGGCTCGCGCTGCCCCTCCGCCGGCAGCGGTTCCTCCTCCCGGCCGGGATCGCCTGCGTCGGGCTCGCGGCCCTGCTCGCGCTCGCCCGCTTCCCGGTCGGGTCGAACTTCGCCAAGCTCGCGGCGCTGACGCTGCTCGGCTGGTGGTTCCTCTGCTTCTTCGAGGCGGTGTCGTGGGTGGTGCTCGTCGCGCTGCTGATCCCCTGGGTGGACGCGTACTCGGTGTGGCGCGGGCCGACGAAGACGCTGACGAGCAAGGCGCACGAGCACGTCTTCGAGGCGCTCTCGGTCGCGTTCGTCGTCCCCGGCGGCGGCGCGGCCCGGCTCGGGTTGCCCGACGTCCTCTTCTTCGCGGTGTTCCTCGGCGCGAGCGCGCGCTTCCGGCTGCGGCCAGGGTGGACGTTCGCAGCGATGCTCGCCGGCCTCGCGCTGACGATGGTCCTCGCGACCGCCTGGGACGTCGGCGGCCTCCCCGCGCTCCCGGCGATCTCGCTCGGCTTCCTCGTCCCGAACGCCGACCTGCTCCGGCGCCGGCTACGTGCCGCCCGAGCCGGCGGCGGGCTCCTTGACGAGGAGGGAGACCGACTCGACGTGCGCGGTGTGCGGGAACATGTCGACGGGGATCGTCCGGACGAGTGAGTACCCGTGCTCCTCGATCAGCCGCTTCGCGTCGCCCGCGAGCGTGGTCGGGTTGCAGGAGACGTACACGAGCCGCGGCGCCGCGAGCTCGCCGAGCCGCTCGAGCGCCTTGCCGGCGAGCCCGGCCCGGGGCGGATCGACGACGACGACGTCCGGCTCGCCCGCCCGGTCGCGCAGCTCCCGGAGCGCCTGGCCGACGTTGCCGGCGAAGAACGCCGCGTTCGCGACCCCGTTCAGCTCCGCGTTCTCGATCGCGCACGCGACCGACTCCTCGGAGATCTCGACGCCCCAGACGGTGAGCGCGCGGGCGGCGAGCGAGAGGCCGATCGTGCCGATCCCGCAGTAGAGGTCGTAGACCGTCTCGCGTCCGGTCAGCCCGGCGGCCTCGCAGGCGAGCTCGTACAGCCGCTCGGCCATGCGCGTGTTCGTCTGCAGGAACGCCCCCGGGCGCAGCCGGAAGCGCAGGCCGCCGATCTCCTCCTCGATCGTCTCCTCGCCCCAGAGGAGCTCGCTCGGCAGGTTCGTCACCTCCGCCGGCGTGTCGTTCACCGACCAGTGGATCGAGCGGACCTCCGGGATCTCCGTCAGCACCTCGATCAGCCGCTCGCGGTCGAACCGCTCGCCCGCGTGGGTGACGAGCTGGACGAGCGCCTGCCCGGTGCGGAGCCCCTGCCGGACGACGAGGTGCCGCAGGTACCCCTCGCCGGTCGCCTGGTCGTAGGCGGGCAGCCGCTCCTCGCGGGCCCAGTCGCGGACGCGGGCCCGGATCCGGTTGCCGACGTCGGTCGTGAGCCAGCAGCGCTCGAGGTCGAGCACCTCGTCGAAGCGGCCGGCGCGATGGAGACCGAGCGTCGCGCCGCCGGGGCCGGGCGCGAACGAGTACTCCATCTTGTTCCGGTAGTGGAACCGCTCCTCCGCGGCGACGATCGGCTCGAGCGGCGGCTCGGCGATGCCGCCGATGCGCTGGAGCGCGTCCGCCACCCACGCCTGCTTCGCCTCGAGCTGGGCCTCGTACGCGAGATCCTGGAAGCGGCAGCCGCCGCAGGCCGGGTAGTGCGCGCAGGGATGGTCGACCCGGGCCGGCCCCGCCGCGACGACCTCGGTCGCGACCGCCTCGGCGTGGCGGCGCCGCACCTTCGTCACCCGCGCCCGGACGGTGTCGCCCGGGAGCCCGCGGCGGACGAAGACGACGAAGCCGTCGAGCCTGGCGACGCCGTTGCCGCCGTAGGCGAGCGAGTCGATCCGGAGCTCGAGCTCCTCGTCGCGGCGGACGGGGGCGGTCATCGGCCGGGACGCGCCGGGCCTCGGCGCCGCGGGCCGGCCCCTACCGAAGGACGGTGACGTAGACCGAGCGCTGCTTGGGCCCGTCGAACTCGCACAGGAAGACGGCCTGGTAGCGGCCGAGCGCGAGCCTCCCCTCGCGCAGCGGGATCAGCACCTGCGAGCCGGCCACCGACGCCCGGCCGTGCGACGGACCGTTCGGGCCGTCGACGTCGTCGTGACGCCAGCCCCAGTCGTCCGCCACGACCTTCTCGAACGCTCGCTCCAGGTCCTCGACGAGCACCGGGTCGATCTTCTCGTTGATCGTCACCGCCGCCGTCGTGTGCGGGACGTAGACGAGCACGGCGGCGCCGCTCGCGCCGTCCACCGCCGAGACGACGTCGCCCGTGACGTCGATGAGCTGGGTCTTGCGCTCGGTCCGGTAGGTCAGCTCGTGCACGGCGCCTATCCTACGGGGGCGTGGCCACCGAGCTGTTGACCGACCGCGAGCTGGACGCCTTCCGCGACGAGACCGACCGCTTCATCGCCGAGCTCGACGAGGAGCACTACCTCCACTACGCCGGGCTGAAGGAGACGCTCGACGTCGCCCGGATCTACGAGGCACACGAGGCGCTGACGCGGCTCGAGACCGCCAAGCGGCTCGAGGGGGCGCCCACGGAGCTCTGGCGCTTCGCCTGCGAGAGCTTCCTCGGCAACCTGACGCGCGCCCACCAGGAGCGGGTCGCGCAGCTCGAGTCGGAGCTGGAGGCGACGGTCGACGGCGAGCGGATCCCGTTCCGGATGCTCCGCCCGGTGACGGCGAACGAGGCCGACCGCGACCGGCGCCGGCGGCTCGAGCAGGCGCGCCTGCTCCTCACCGACGAGCACCTCAACCCCGTCTACCTCGAGGCCGCGCGCCTGGAGCGCGACGCGGTCGCGAGCCTCGGCGCGGCGAGCTACTACGAGCTGTACAAGCGCTTCGGCTTCCCGCTCGACGAGCTCGCGGCGCAGTGCGCCGAGCTGCTCGACGAGACCGAGCGGCTGTGGGAGGAGACCGGCGACCGCCTCTTCCGCGCGCGCCTCGGCATCCCGCTCGCCGAGGCGCGGGCGTGGGACGTGCCGCGGCTCTTCCGCGCGCCGGAGTGGGACCGGGCGTTCCCGGCCGACGCGATGGTGCCGGCGCTCGAGGCCACCCTGGGCGACCTCGGCATCGACCTCCGCGCGCAGCGGAACGTCCACCTCGACCTGGAGCGGCGGCCGTCGAAGAGCCCGCGCGCGTTCTGCTCCCCGATCGAGGTGCCCGACCGGGTGGTGCTCGTGATCCAGCCGATCGGCGGGCGCGACGACTGGGAGGCCCTCTTCCACGAGGCCGGCCACACCGAGCACTTCGCCCACACCTCGCGCGACCTGCCCGTCGAGGCGCGGCGGCTCGGCGACATGGCGGTCACCGAGGGCTGGGCCTCGCTCCTCCAGCACCTCGTCACCGAGCCGCGCTGGCTCGAGCGGCGGCTCGACGTCCCGCGGCCGACGGCGGTCGCGAACGAGGGCGCCGCGACGCAGCTCTACTTCGCCCGCCGCTACAGCGCGAAGCTCCTGTACGAGATCGAGTTCTTCCAGGCGGCCGACCCGGCGACGATGCGGGACCGGTACGCCGAGCTCCTCTCGGAGGCGTATCGGTTCCCGGCCGAGCCCGAGAACTACCTGAGCGACATCGACGGCTCCTTCTACGTCACCGGCTACCTGCGCTCGTGGGCGCTCGAGGCGCAGCTCCGCGACTTCCTGCGCAGCGAGTTCGGCAACGTCTGGTTCGCGCGGCGGGAGGCCGGCGACCTGCTGCGGGAGCTGTGGTCGCTGGGCCAGGGCCCGACGGCCGACGAGCTCTTGAGGAGCGTCTCCGGGGCGGAGCTGCACCTGGGCGCGGTCGTCGACCGGGTCCGCGAGGGGCTCGCGCTGTAGCGACCGCCGCGGCGGGGGAGGCGGAGCCGGGAAGGAGAACACACGTCCGTCGCGTAAGCGCGACGCGATGGCCTCGCTCTACCACTACGTCCCGCACCCGCACATCGCGCGCCGCCGCACCGCCGGACCGGTGAAGGTCGACGACCAGCGCCGGCGCGCCACCGCCTTCGACCGCGCGAACACCTGGCTGGCGGTGAAGGTGACCGCGGTCGTCGGGACGATGATCTGCGCGTACCTCTTCGCGGCGCTCGCGTTCGTGAGCCTGCCCTCGGCGCTGCGAACCGGCGACCTGATCATCATCGTCGCCTGGATCGCGCAGACCTTCCTCCAGCTCGTCTTGCTCCCGGTGATCATCGTCGGCCAGAACGTCCAGGCTGCGGCGGCCGACAAGCGATCCGAGCAGACCTACCTCGACGCCGAGGCGGTGCTGCACGAGGCGCAGCAGATCCAGGCCCATCTCGCAGCCCAGGACGCGGCGCTCCAGGCGCTCTCGGACAAGCTCGCCGAAGCGCTTCGCCCGCGGGCAGGCTGAGGAAGGAACGGGGCGGCCTCGCGGCCGCCCCGGAGGGTGGTCGGGCGAGCGCCTCCCGCGTCCGCGCCCGGACGCCTAGCGCTTCGACGCGCTGCCTTCGATCGTCGCCGGCTCCGCGCCGACGCCGATCGTGATCTTCCGCGGCTTCGCCTGCTCGGGCTTCGGGACGGTGATCTCGAGGACGCCGTCCTTGTAGGACGCCTTGATCGCGTCCTCGCTCACGCTCTGCGGCAGGGCGACGGTGCGCGCGAAGGAGCCGAAGCGCCGCTCGGTGCGGTGGTAGCGCTCCCCGGAGACCTCCTCGCTGCGCTCGCGCTCGGCGCTGACCGTGAGCATGCCGTCCTCGACCTCGACCGAGATCTTGTCCTGCGGCACGCCCGGCAGGTCGAACGCGTAGACGAGCGCGTCGTCGGTCTCCCAGGCATCGAGCGTCGGCACCCAGGCCTGCGTCGTCCTGCCGTTGCCCTCGGAGAGCCCGTTCATCAGGCGCGAGAGCTCGTTGTGGAGGGCGACGACCTCGCGGAACGGATCCCAGCGAACCAGCGTGGTCATAGCTGCGAACCTCCTTCCCAAATCTTGATTGCACGACAAGAATAAAACCTAAGCCTTAAAATGTCAAGTCCCTGGGCGCCGGGTGGTAGGATCCGGGCGTGCTCCCGCTCCGCGACAACGTGCCGACGCGGAGCTTCCCGGTGGTCACGGTCGGCCTGATCGCCGCGAACTTCGCCGTCTTCCTCTGGGAGCTCCGGGCGGGCGCGGCCCGCGCCGACCACTACGCCTACTACCCCTGCTCCGTCTCGGGGCCCTGCCTGGGGCCGCTCGCCACCCACCACCTGCCGGTCTGGCAGGAGGCGTTCAGCTCGATGTTCCTCCACGCGAGCTGGCTCCACATCCTCGGGAACATGCTCTTCCTCTGGATCTTCGGCAACAACGTCGAGGACGCGCTCGGACGGCTGCGGTTCCTCCTCTGGTACCTGGCGGCCGGGCTCGCCGCGACCGCCGCCCAGACCTTCGTCACCCTCCACTACGCCTCCGTCCAGGACGCGAGCGTCCCGAACCTGGGCGCGAGCGGGGCGATCGCGGGTGTCCTCGGCGCCTACATGCTGCTCCTGCCGGACGCGAGCGTCCTCACCCTCGTCGGCTTCTTCGTCGTCCCGGTGCCGGCGTTCCTCTTCCTCGGCTTCTGGTTCCTGCTCGAGCTCTGGGAGGCGGGGTTCTCCGTCACCCACCCGGCGGCGGGCGGCGGCGTGGCCTTCTCCGCCCACGTGGGCGGCTTCCTGTTCGGGGCGGTGACCGTCTCCCTCGTCGCGCGGCGCCCGCCGCTGCGCCCCTCCCGCCGATGAGCCGGCGGTCGTTCGCGGAGCACGTCCGCCGCGCGCTCGACGCGCTGCCGCCGCAGCTCGCACGGGCGCTCGAGAACGTGGCGGTCGTCGTCGAGGAGGAGGACCCGGACGACCCGGACCTGTTCGGCCTCTGGCAGTCGAGCCCCTACCTGCCGGACAAGATCACCATCTACCGGCTGCCGCTCGAGCGGGCCTTCCCCGACCCGGCCCGGCTCGAGGAGGAGATCCGGATCACCGTCCTCCACGAGCTCGGCCACTACTTCGGCCTCGACGAGGAGGAGCTCGAGGAGCTCGGTTACGACTAGCGGGATTCGGGAATCCCCCAGCGAACTGCGACGTTAGAGAGGCGTGATGAGGAGTCTCAGCGACATCAGGCAGGAGATCGACCGGCTCTCCGAGCGGCGCGCGCAGGTGCTGCACGAGCTGTCGGAGGGCTACGACGCCGCGCTCGCGGCCGAGCACCGGCGGCTGGACGAGCAGCTGGCGGAGCTCTGGGAGGAGCACCGGGCCGTCCGGGCGACGATCCGCTTCGGCGACCGCGACCTGATCATCCAGCGCGCCCGCCACGAGGAGCGCCTCTCGCGCGCCGCGTAGCCCGCGGCGGGGCGCCGCGTCCGCGGGCAGGAGACGCCTCGTGGCGGCCTCCCGCCCGCCCGGGCTCGCCCGGGCTCGCGCCGACCCCGCGCCTCGTCCGGCCGCGGCGCCGGGCCGCTACAGTCCGGCCCTGCGGGGCGTTAGCTCAGCTGGGAGAGCGCCGGCTTTGCAAGCCGGAGGTCGCCGGTTCGATCCCGGCACGCTCCATCGTCGTTTGTGCCGCTGTGCAGCAGTTTCGCCGCCGACGAGGCGAACAAGGCATTGGGCGAACCGGCGTCCGTCTGCGGATGTGGGTCAGGCGGCAGGGACTTCGACGAGCGTGGTCCCCACCGCGGTCGGCTGCGGGATCGGCTCGCCTGCATCTCGAAGGCCTTCGAGGTGGAAGGTAATCGCCTCTCGGATCAGGCGTTCCACCTCCTCCTGCGTGTCGCCGACCACCCCAACGCCCGGGAGATCGGGGCAATACGCGCCCCATGACTCCCCTTCGTGTTCGATCACCACCAGGTATCCGCTCATCGGTTCGGCTTTCGAAGACCTGCCTGCCGAAGGATATTCGCCGCAGTGCCCGTCGGCACGTGAGCGCCGGGCTTTCCGGCCACGGTGAGAACGTCGCGGTTCGCGCAATACTCGGTTCGGCCCACTTTTTCGGCCTTTCCGGACGCGCAAACCGGGGCTGTCTCGAGGTAGCGAACGTGGGCTTGCCCCGTCGATCTGGAGCTCCGCTCCTTCAGCTCGCTCAGCCTCCGTCTCCGCGTCGGTCGAGCGGCCCACGCTGAGTCGGCCGCCGGACGGTGCCTCCGGCGCTCGACGTGAGCTACCTGTCGACGCGCGACCGGGGAGCGGGGCAGGCGGAGGCGGTCGAGCGGGCGCCGGGGACGGGATCTGGCTCGATCAGCTCGAAGCCGAGGTCCGCTCCCCGACCGCCCCGCCCTCGCTCGCCCGTGACGCCTCCTCCCAGATCGACTCGAGGTCGGACTTCGCGTCCGCGGCGAGCGACCGGATCAGGCGGTCCTGCTCGCGGCGGGTCTCGAAGATCTGGATCACCCGCTCGTACGCGCGCAGGTACTGCTTCGTCATCGTCTTGTAGTTGAAGAGCGCCCGCGAGCGGTGCGCGATGTAGACGCGGTCCAGCTCGAAGCACTGCTCGATCTGGTGGTAGCCCTCGACGAAGTCCTCGACCAGCATCCCCGTCCGCCCGACCTCGATCAGCTCGGGCATCGAGCCGCGGGCGATCGCGAGCGTCGGCGTGCCGCAGAAGGCCGCCTCGAGGACGGTGAGGCCGAACGGCTCGCGGAAGCCGGTCGGGTGGAGGTTGCAGCGCGCGTGGGCGAGCAGCTCGACCTTCTCGTCGAAGCGGAGCTCGCCGAGGAACTCGACGAGCGGGTGGCTCAGGTACGGCTCGACCTCCTCCTCGAAGTAGCCCTCGCCCTGGAAGTCGATCTTCCCGGCGAGGCGGATCGGGATGCCGAGGTTGACGGCGAGCTGGATGGCGAGGTGCGGGTTCTTCTCCCGGTCGAAGCGGCCGAGGAAGCAGACGTAGTCGTCTGGCTCCTCGACGATCGGGTACGGCTCCGGGTCCTCCCCGTTGTAGACGACGCCCACGTACTGGAGGTCCGGACACGCCCCCTGCTGGTTGCGCGAGATCGACACGTAGTACAGGTTCTTGCGCTCGAGGTAGTAGGCGAGCTGGTTGAAACCGATCGCGCCGTGCAGCGTCGTCAGGTTCGGGAAGTCCTGGAAGTCGATCAGATCGAATCCGTGCGAGTGGACGAGGTCGACGCGCGGCAGGAGCCGGCGGAGCTCGCGACCCGTCCGCTGCTCGATCTCGGCCCGGAGCGCCTCGTGCGCCTCCAGGTCGCGCCTTCGCCTCGGAAACCCGATCGCTCGCTCGCAGATCGGGACGAGCTCGCAGTCGACGTGCGAGTCGCCCGGAGCGAGCAGGATCGGCTCGTGCCCGAGCTCGAGCAGCCCCCGCACGAGGTGCGCGATCACGAGCTCGGTGCCGCCGTAGAGCGGCGGCGGCACCGGGATGTGCGGCCCGGCGACGATCGCGACCCGCATCAGGCCGCCGCCTCCTCGTCGACTGCCTCCGCACCCTCGACGAGCCGCGCGAGCGCCTTCGCGACCCGCACCCGCTCGAAGTAGACGTGCGCCCCGATCGACCAGAGCTGGGTCGGGTTCCCGCCGGGCTCGCCGGTGGCCGGGTCGATCAGCTCCGGGAATCCGAGCGCGAGCGTCGGGAGGACCCGCTCCGCGATCCGCTCCGCCCGCTCGAGCCCGTGGCGGCGGGCGGCGGCGTGGAGCAGGGCCTGCTCGTGCACCCACACCCAGCGCGTGTGGTACTCGTCGCCGCCTTGCCGCTGCGCGATCCCGGGCAGGTAGCCGTACGGGGTCGCGAGCTGCTCGCTGTAGGCGGCGATCGCCCGGGCGTCCGCCGCCGAGATCTCGCTCCGGCGCAGGTAGAGGAGCGCGTGCAGCGAGTCGCTGCTCGGCGGGTCGACGACCGTCCCGTCGCCGAGCACCGCCACCGCGAAGTGGTCGCCGCGCCAGAAGGTCTCGAATCCGCGCCGCGTCATCGCGGCGGCCCGCGCTCGAAGCTCGCGCGAGCGGGTGAGCCGCGCCGCCGCCCGCAGCGCCGCCTTCGCCTGGAAGTGCGGCAGGGCGTAGGCGACCGGGTACGTCGGCTCGCGCTGCTCGCCGGCGACGTTCAGCTCCGAGTCCTTCCAGTACGTCACCTTGAGCGCGAACCGCTCGGCGCCGGACTGCCTCGGGTCCTCGTGGAAGACGTCGTCGTAGAGGTGCTCGTGCAGGTACGCGAGCGCGCGCTCCACGTGCTCCCGGTAGTGCCGCCCGGCGCTGCGGTCGCCGCGCCGGACGAGGTGGTTCACCGAGAGCAGGAAGAGCGCGGTCGTGTCGCAGGCGTTGTACGTCGTCAAGAGGCCGCGCATCCGCACCCCCGGCAGCTCGTGGTGGATCTTGCCGGGCTCCTCGCCCGTCTCCGGGTCGCGCCGCCGGCCCTGGTGCCGCGCCGAGAACTCGACCTGGGCGTGCAGGGCGCGGAGGTCGTCGGCGAGCAGCCCGTAGGTGAGGCTGTCGCGGGAGAAGTTCGCGGTGTAGCCGGGAGTCGCCGCCTGGTAGAGCTTCGGATCGGCCTCGCCGGGCTTGGGACGGAAGAGCGGGGCGCGGGGCATGGCCCTCAGGGTAGAGGGATCGCCCGAAGGGAGCAGGAGGCAGCCCTCCGGGCAGACCCCGGCCGCGAGCCGGCCGGGGTCAGACCCGGCCGTGGCGGAGGCCGCGGTGCAGCTGCGGAAGCGCCGGCGCGTGCAGGTGCGGCGCCAGCGCGCAGACGACGCGCGTCCCGGACTCCTCGTCGTAGAACGCCCGCAGGTGCGCGCACCGGTAGCACTCCTCGACGTCGACCGGATCCCTCGCCACGGGACACAGCACCCGTCCGTTCGCGATCTCGACGGTGGTCTTCACAGCCGTCATCGTGACGCGCGCGACCGGCGCGGCCATCCGCGAGCTCGCGCATGGTCGATCCGTAGAAACGCGTCGGGCGCGGCGGGCACGTGGGCCGCAGCCCGGGCCGCGCCGCGACGGTCGCCGAGCCGCCCCAGGCCGAGCGGCACACCCGGCGGCTCCGGCGGCTCGTGCCGCTCGGACGGCTCGCCCACCTCCGCGGGCCGTAGCCGGGACGGCGGGCGGGCGACGGCGGTCCTGCGGTCCCTCTCCTCGCCGGGTTTTGGCTTTACTCGTGCCCTTGGACGGATCGCGCCGACCCCGAGCCCGCAGAGGCAAGCGACTCGCGCAGGCGACGATGCCGGTGGCGGCGCCGCTCGCCCTGTGGGTCGCGCTCGCGTTCTGCCTGCAGGCGATCACGACGCGCGTCGCCGACTGGTTCGTGATGACGGACGAGCTCCTCTACGAGCGGCTCGCGATCAGCGTCGACCGGCTGGGCTCGCCGCTCCCGCGCGTGCACGGCGTGCTGATCCCGAACGTCGACCAGCTCTACCCGCTCCTGCTCGCGATCGCCTACCGCCACGGCCTCGTCCCGGACGCGCTCCGGACGGCCCATGCGCTGAACGCGTGGGCGATGAGCTCGGCCTGCATCCCCGCGTTCCTGCTCGCCCGCCGCCTCACCGGCCGGCTGCTGCCCTCGCTCGCGGTCGCGCTCGCCACCGTCTGCGTGCCGTGGATCGCGCTCGCCTCGTTCCTGCTCACCGAGTCGGTCGGCTACCCGGCCTTCCTCTGGGCCGTGCTCGCGATCGAGCGCGCCGTCGCCGTGCCGTCGCGCCGGGGCGACGCGGTCGCCCTGCTCGGGATCGCGCTCGCGATCCTCGCCCGGACGCAGTTCGTCGTGCTCGGGCTCGTGCTGCCCGCGGCGGTGCTCCTCGTCGAGCGCCGGGCCGCGGTCGCCCGGCACCGCCTCCTCGCCTGGTCGTACGCCCTGATCGCAGCCGCGCTCGTCGCCCTGCTCGCCGCCGGACGGGCCGCGAGCGCGCTCGGGACGTACGGCGCGACCGTCGGCGGCGACCTGCTCCCGAGCGGCCTCTGGCGCTCGCTGCTCGACCACGTCGCGATGCTCGCGCTCGGGCTCGCGATCCTCCCCGTCGTCGTCGGCGTCGCCTGGATGCTCTCGGCGGCGGCCCGGCCAGACGGGCGCGAGGAGCAGGCCTTCGCCGCGGTCGCGCTCGCGACGCTCGTCCTGCTCGCGCTCGAGGTCACCGTCTTCGACCTGCGCTTCGGGAACGGCGTCGCGCGCGACCGCTACCTCTTCTACGCCGCGCCGCTCGTCCTCACCGCCTTCGTCGCCGCCCTCGCCGGCCGGCGGCGGCTGCGGGCCTCGCTCCTCGCCTCCGCCCTCCTCGTCGCCTCCGGGTTCGCGGTCGCGCGGCTGCCCGACTACGGCGGCTTCGACGCCGACGCCCCCGCCTCGACCCTCGACGGCTCCCTCCGGGCGGCGGCGGGCTCCCTCGCCGGCGCGCGGGCGCTCCTCGCCCTTGCGACCCTCCTCCTCGCTGCGCTCGTCGCCCTCGGCCCGTCGCTCCGCCGGCGGCGGGCGCTCCCGCTCGCGCTCGCGGCGCTCGCGCTCGCGGCGCTCCCGGCCGAGACCGCGGACGCGTTCGCGGCGCTCTTCGGCCACGACGGCCCCTCCGGGCGGCCGCTCACGCTCGCGCAGGGCGGCGTCTTCGACTGGGTCGACCGCACCGTCGGCCCGGCCGCGAGCGTGACGATCGTCCCGTACCCCCAGCTCGCGGGGGAGTACTGGGCGAGCGTCGCGTACTGGTGGGATCTCGAGTTCTGGAACGAGTCGGTCGACCGGGCCGCCTACGAGCCGCACGAGTTCGAGGGGACGCCGAGCACCTTCCCGAAGCTCTACCTGCGCTTCGACCCCGCCACCGGCAGGGCGAACGTCTCACCGTCGCGCTACGTCGCGCAGAGCGACGCCGAGACGCGCTTCCGGATCGCGGGTACCGCCGTCGCCGACACGCGTAACACGCTGCTCATCGACGCCGACCGTCCCTGGCGGGCCGACTGGCTCACCTTCGGCCTCTACGACGACGGCTGGACGAGGCCCGGGACGACCGCCCGCGTGCGCGTGTTCGCCCAGCCGGGACAGACCCGGGCGGTGCTCCGGACCCTGACGCTCGGAGTCCGCGCGCCGTTCCAGCCCGCGCCCGGCGGCTCGGTGCCGCTCGTGACGCGCAGGCCGTTCACCGTCGCGAGCGACGTCGAGCGCGAGGAGGGGGTCGCGAACGGCCGCGACCGGGTGGTGGAGCGCATCGCCGTGTGCGTGCCGGCGCACGGCTTCGCCGACGTGCGCATCTCGACCCCCGACCACTCGCCGGTCTACGGCGACATGCGCGACCAGAGCTCGGTCGGGATCGGCCGCGAGGCCGGCGTCCTCCTCACCGAGGTGGCGCTCGCCGACGAGATCGGCCCGCGCTGCCGCGCAGCCGTCCGACGAGGCGGGCGAGGAGCGAGGGAGACGGCGGCAGCGCGCCCCTCGCCCAGGCGCGCTCCCGCATCCGCCGGGTGGCGTAGCGCGGCTTCCAGATCACCGGCCGCGGCATCGCCCTAGGCGGCACCGCAGGCGCCGGCGGGCCCAGTCACGGGCAGGCGGCCGAGCAGCTCGGCGAGCTGGTCGAGCTCGACCTCGTCGAAGCGGCTGCTGAAGAGCTCCTCGATCCCCGCGAGGTGCGTGACCGACGCCGCCTCCAGCTTGCGCGCGCCGGCCTCGGTCAGCTTCGCGTAGGAGACGCGCGCGTCCGACTCGCACTCCGCCCGCTCGACGAGGCCGGCGCGCTCGAGGCCGTCGAGCAGGCGCGTGATCCCGGACGCGGTCAGGAGCACGCTCTCGGCCAGGTCGACGCGGCGCATCATCCGCCCCTCCGCCCGGGAGAGGCGGAGCAGGACCTCGTAGTCGCTGAGCGTCAGCCCGTGGGCGTTCAGCAGGTCGGCGTTGAGCTGCCGCGTGATCGCGGCGTGCGAGCGCAGGAACGCCACCCAGGCGCCGACCCGGCTCCCCGTCGCCGCAGCGGTCATTGCCCGCTCAAGTGTAGCTCGCGACGTCCGCCTCGACGTAGGGCCGGACGCGGCCGAAGCCGTCGCAGTCGGCGGCGTCGTGCTGGCGGCGCGCGACCTGGTCGGAGGCGTTCCCCTCGATCGACTCGAACCGGCCGTCCGGGAGCCGGCGGGCGACGATCCCGGCGTGGTCGGGCTCGCCGCCGTCCCAGTTGAAGATCGCGATGTCGCCCGGCCTCGGCTCCCCCTCGACCCACTGGCCGGTGTCGCGCAGCCAGCTCGCGATCGTCGGCACGTAGGCGCAGCCGAGCGGGGTGACGCCGGCGCCCTCGTAGCCGCCGCAGAGGGTGACGCCCGCGCCGACCTTGAAGCAGTACGAGAGGAAGATCGCGCACCACGGCTCGCCGTCGGCGCCGAACCAGCGGCCGAACACGGTCCGGTTCGACCCCGGCGGGACCTCCCGCACGCCGACGTGCCGGCGCGCCTCCGCGAGGGCGCGAAGCCCCGGGGCGGCCACAGCGGCGTCGAGCTCGCTCACTGCGCCGCCGACCCTACCCCGCCGCGGGCCGCGCTACAAGTGCCAGGCCTCGCGGTAGATCCGCTTCAGGTGCTCGACCCGGTCGACGTAGGCGCGCGTCTCCGGGAACGCGATCGGCTCGCCGTGCGCGAGCCAGCGGTCGACGTTCCCCTGCCCGGCGTTGTACGCCGCGAGGGCGAGGCGCTCGTTCCCGTACTTGCGCATGAGCTCGGCGAGGTACCAGGCCCCGTAGCGGATGTTGAGCTCGGGGTCGAGCAAGTCCGAGGTGCGGAAGCGGACGCCGCCGGTCCGAATCGCGATCCCGTGCGCGGTCGAGGGCGTGAGCTGCATCAGCCCGATCGCTCCCGAGCTCGACTCGGCGCCGGCGTCGAACTTCGACTCCTGGTAGATCACCGCGGCGAGCAGCGCCGGGTCGAGATGGTCCTCGCGCGCGTGGACGCGGACGTACTCCGAGTAGCGGAGGGGGTACCGGATCCGCTCGAACCACAGCGGGTTCGCGACGACGACGTACAGCACGACCGCGCCGGCCGCGGCGGCGAGCACGAGCACGCCGGCGACCGTGCGTCTCACGCGACCTCCGCCAGCACGCGGGCGACGAACCGGTCGAGGTCGTCGAGCGAGCCGGTGTTCTCGTAGACGAAGTCGGCGCGCGCCACCTTCCCCGCCTCCGGGAGGAGCCGGTGCTCGCGCTCCGCCGTCGCCGCCGCCGAGCGGACCCGGCGGAGCTCGGCCGGCGCGGTGACGACGACCACCTTGTCGAACAGCTCCTCGGTCCCGCTTTCGTAGAGGAGCGGGATCTCGGCGACCGCCACGGGCGCGTCGACGCCCGCGAGCCAGCGCCGGAGGCGCTCGCGGACGAGCGGATGGAGGAGATCCTCGAGCCAGGCGAGCTCGTCCGGGTCGGCGAAGACCCTCGCCGCGATCGCCTGCCGGTCGGTCGAGCCGAGCCGCTCCAGCAACGCCTTCCGCACGCCCTCGTCGTTCGCGATCAGGTCGTGCACCACCTCGTCGGCCGAGAGCGTCGCCGCCCCGCGGCGCGCGAACGCGGCGAGCGCCTCGCTCTTTCCCGCCCCGATGCCGCCCGTGATCGCGAGGGCGACCGGGCGGCTCACTCCCTCGCGAGGGGCTCTTCGGCCGGCGGTGCCGACGCCTCGTCCTCGACGCGCTTGAGCGACAGCGACAGCCGCCGCCGCTCGCCGTCGATCTCGATCACGCGCACGTTCACGGTTTGGCCCTGCGAGACGACCTCGCGCGGGTTCTCGACGTGGTGGGGCGCGAGCTCCGAGATGTGCACGAGCCCCTCGACACCGGGCAGGATCTCGACGAACGCGCCGAACGTCACGACCTTCGTCACCTTCCCCTCGACGACGTCGCCCTCCCGGTACTTCGACAGCACCTCCTGCCACGGGTCGTTCTGGGTCTGCTTGAGGCCGAGTGAGATCCGCTGCCGCTCACGGTCGATGTCGAGGACCTTCACCTCGACGGTCTGTCCGATCTCGAGCACCTCCGACGGGTGGTTGACGTGAGACCAGGAGAGCTCGGAGATGTGGATCAGGCCGTCCATGCCGTCGAGGTCGACGAAGGCGCCGAAGTCGACGATGTTCGAGATCTGCCCCTTCACCACGTCGCCGGGCTGGAGCCGGTCGAGGATCTGCTGGCGCTGCTCCTTGCGCTCCTCCTCCAGCACGGCCCGACGCGAGAGGACGACGTTGTTGCGCGAGCGGTTGAGCTCGATCACCTTGCACTGGAGCTCCTGGCCGAGGAACTCGTCGAGGTCCTGCACGCGGCGGATGTCGACGAGCGACGCGGGCAGGAACCCGCGCACCCCGAGGTCGAGGATCAGGCCGCCCTTCACCACCTCGATCACGCGGCCCGTCACCGGCTCCCCCGACTCGGCCGCGCGCTCGATGTTCTTCCAGGCGAGCTCGAAGCGCGCGCGCTTCTTCGACAGGATCAGGCGTCCCTCGGCGTCCTCCTTCGTCAGCACGAGCGCGTCGACCTCGTCGCCGAGCGCGACCTCGTCGGCGGGGTTGACGGAGCGCCTGATCGACAGCTCCGCCACCGGGATGACGCCCTCCGACTTGTACCCGATGTCGACGAGCACCTCGTCCTTGTCGACCCGGACGACCGTCCCGTGGACGACCTCCCCCTCGTTGATCTCGGGGAAGGTCGACTCGTAGTCGGGGACGAGCTCGCCGTCGGGTCCCTCGACCCAGACGCCGGGCTCTGCCTTCGTCACGTCTTGCGTGGCCAAAACGACGGCCCAGTATAGCCCTGCCCGGAGCGGCCGCCCGGAGACCGCTCGGCCGCCCCGCCGCGCCGCTGTCCCCGGCGGGCGCCGCGGAGGGCCGCCCGCGCGAGCGCGGCGTAGCGCGGAGACCGCTCGATCCCGATGATCCCGCGCCCGGCACGGACGGCGGCGACGGCGGTCGTGCCGCTGCCGACGAACGGGTCGAGCACGAGGTCGCCGGGATCGGTGAGGAGCCGGATGAGCCGCGCCGGGAGCTCGAGCGGGAACTTCGCCTCGTGGTCGTCGTTCGCGCGGACGGACGGGATCCGCCAGACGGCGCGCGAGCCCCACTCGCGCCACTCGGCCGGGGTCAGCCTGCCTCGGTCGACCTTCGTGATCCCCGGCTTCCAGAGCACGAACACGTACTCGAACTCGTCGACCGCCCGGTAGGAGAGCGAGTGCCAGCGGCTGTTCCGCCACGCCGGGTCCTTCACCCACACGCGCCGGTCGTAGAGGTAGAGGCCCGCCCGGGCGCCCCACTCCTCGACGAGGCCCGCGACCGTCTTCACCCGGGTCTGCGGGTCGTACTTGCCGCCGCGCACGTTGTTGTGGTTGAGGCGGCGGTCGATCGTCTGCTCGCTGCACCCGAGCAGCTCGGCGAGCTCGTAGCGGCTCGCGTCCGGGTAGCGCGCTCTCGCCTCGAGCACCATCGCCCGCGTGACCGGGCAGCGCTTGGTCGAGACGACGTCGGCCTGCACGCGCGGCATCGCCGGATCGGCGAAGCAGAGGATGTCGGCGATGTTGACCGCGGCGAAGCCGCCCGGCACGAGCACCTCCGCATGCAGGGCGACCACCTCGCGCAGCAGGTCGCACCACTCGTCGAAGGAGAGGTCGCGCTCGTAGGACTTGCCGACGAAGTAGGGCGGCGACCAGACGCTGAGGTGGACCGACCCCGGCCGAACGCGCCGAAGCAGCGCGCGCGCGTCGCCCGCGTAGATCCGTCCCGGCTCGAGGTAGCCCACGCGCGCGAGTGTCGCAGCGCGGCCCGACGGCCCTCGCCCGGACGCGCGCGCCGGACTCCCTAGCTCTTCGCCTCGGCCCAGTTGTCGCCGACCCCGATCTCGACCGCGAGCGGCGGGTCGAGGTCGTAGGCGCCGCACATCTCGGCGCGGACGAGGTCCCGGACGGCGCCCACCTCGCGCTCGGGCACCTCGAGCAGGAGCTCGTCGTGGACCTGCAGGACGAGCCGCGCCCCGCGCCCCTCCTCGCGGAGCCGGCGGTGGATCGCGATCATCGCCACCTTGATGATGTCCGCGTTCGACCCCTGCATGACGAAGTTGACCGCGAGCCGCTCGCCGAGCGCGCGCGTCTGGCGGTTGCCGGCCCGGATCTCCGGCACCGGCCGGCGGCGACCGAGCAGCGAGGTGACGTAGCCGTCCGCCTTCGCCTGCTCGATCGTGCGGGCGATGAAGTCCTGGACGTGCGGGAAGCGCGCGAGGTAGGCGTCGATGTAGGCCTGCGCCTGCTCGCGCGAGATCTCGAGGTTCTCCGCGAGCCCGAAGGCCGAGATGCCGTAGACGATCCCGAAGTTGATCATCTTCGCGACCGACCGCTGCGCGCTCGTCAGCTCCGCCGGGTCGACGCCGAGCACCTCGGCCGCCGTCGCGCGGTGGATGTCCTCGCCGCGCGCGAACGCCTCGCGGAGCTTCGGCTCGCCGGAGACGTGGGCGAGGATGCGGAGCTCGATCTGCGAGTAGTCGGCGGAGAGGAGCTTCGCGCCCTCCTCGGCGACGAACGCGGAGCGGATCTCGCGCCCGAGCTCGGTCCGGATCGGGATCGACTGCAGGTTCGGGCTCGTCGTCGAGAGCCGCCCGGTCGAGGCGACGGTCTGGTTGATCGTCGTGTGCAGCCTGCCCGTGCGCTCGTCGATCAGCGCCGGCAGCGGGCCGAGGTAGGTGTTCAGCAGCTTCGACAGCTCCCGCCACTCCTCGACCACCGGGACGATCGGGTGCTCCGCGCGGATCGCGCGGAGCACCCGTGCGTCCGTCGAGTAGCCGGTCTTCCCCTTGCGGCCGGTCGTGAGCCCGAGCTTGTCGAACAGGATCCGGGCGAGCTGCTGCGGCGAGCCGAGCACGAACTCCTCGCCCGCGAGCTCGTAGGCGCGCGCCTCGAGCTCGGCCACCCGCTCGGCGAGCCGCGCGGTGATCTCCCCCATCCGGTACGCGTCGATCTTCACCCCCGTGCGCTCCATCTCGGCGAGGACCGCGGTGAGCGGCAGCTCGACCTCCCGGTAGAGCCGGGTCAGCCCGCGCTCCTCGAGCCGGGTGGCGAGGAGCGGGGCCAGCCGGCGCGGGAGCTCGGCGGCGCGCACGAGCGCCGCCGTCTCCTCCTCGGCGGGCGGGGTGGGGACGAGCTCGATCCCGTACTCGAGGCCGAGGTCCTCGAGCTCGTAGGAGGCGCGGCCGGGCTCGAGCAGGTACGCGGCGATCAGGGTGTCGTCGTCGGCCTCGACGCCCTGGCTCTTCGCGTCGTGGGTGACGAGCGGCGCGCCGCGACCGCGGAGCGGCCCGCTCGAGACGACCACCTCCTCGCCGGTCGCGACCGCGACCCGCCCGTCGCGGCGCGCGTAGCCGAACGGCCGGGTGAGCGGCGGCAGGTCACCCTCGCGCCACCGGACGGCGATGCCCTGCGTCTCCGGGCTCGCCGCGGGCAGCGCGAGGTCGAGCGTCTCCAGCCGGCCGAGCAGCGCCCGAAACTCGAACCGGCGGAAGATCTCCTTCAGCCGGGAGCGGTCGGGCGGCGCGAGGACGAGCTCGGCCGGGTCGCAGTCGAGGTCGAGGTCGCGGCGCATCGTCGCGAGCTCCTTCGACACGCGCGCCTGCTCGGCGTGGGCGACGATCGCCCTCGCGCGGGCGGGCGGAAGCTCGGACGCGTGCTCGATCACCGCCTCCAGCGACCCGTACCGGGCGACGAGCTGTCCCGCGATCTTGTCGCCGATCCCCGGGACGCCCGGGATGCTGTCCGAGGGGTCGCCCTTCAGCCCGATGAAGTCGGGGACCTGATCGGGGCGGACGCCGTAGCGGGCCTCCACCCGCTCCGGCGTGTACACCTGCACGTCGGCGACGCCGCGCGGGGTCATCATCAGGCAGACGTTGTCCGAGCAGAGCTGGAAGGCGTCCCGGTCGGTCGAGACGACGCAGGTGCGGATGCCGGCCTCGTCGGCCCGCGTCGCGAGCGTCGCGATCACGTCGTCGGCCTCCCAGCCCTCGAACTCGAGGTTCCGGTACCCGAACGCCTCGACGATCGGGCGGAAGTGCGGGAACTGCTCGGCGAGCAGGTCGGGCATCGGCCGCCTGCCCTCCTTGTAGGCCACCTCCGCCGCCTCGGCCACCGCCGCCCGGTGCACCGGACGGGAGTCCCACGCGACCGCGACGCCCTTCGGCCGGTAGTCGGCGAGCAGCTTGAACAGCATGTTCGTGAAGCCGAGCAGCGCGTTCGTCGGCTGCCCGTCGCTCGTCGCGAGCTCCTCGGGCAGCGCGAAGAAGGCGCGGTAGGCGAGGTTGTTCCCGTCGACGAGGAAGAGCTCCGCGCCCTGCGCGGGGGCGTCGTCGAGCTCGAGCTCCTCGCCCGTGAGCGTCTTCGGGCTCACTCTGCGAGTGTACGGGCCGTGCAGCGCGTCCCGCTCCTCTCCGGCACGCGCATCGCGGTCGTCGACGTCCCGGAGGGCGGCGTCGTCCTGCGACCGCCCGCGCCGCGAAGCGCGATCGCGGACGTGGGCGCGGCCGTGCGCGAGGCGCTGCGGTTCCCGCTCGCCGGCGAGCCGCTCGAGCGGCTCGCCCCGCGCGGCGGGGCGGCGACGGTCGTGGTCGAGCCGCCCCACCTCCCGATCCCGGGCGCGAGCTGGGACCCGCGCCAGGACGCGCTCGCCGCGGTCGTCGGCGAGCTCGAGCGGCTCGGGGTGGCGCGGATCACGGTCCTCGTCGCCACCGGCCTCCACCAGCGGCTGCCGCCGCGCGAGATCGGGCAGCTCTTCCGGCCGGACTTCCGGCGCCGCTTCCGCGGCCGCGTGATCGTGCACGACGCGGAGGCCGAGGACCTCGCCGAGCTCGGCGGCGGCGGCGCGCCGCTCCGCGTCGCGCGGGCGCTCGTCGAGACCGACCTCGTCGTCACCGTCGGTGCGGCCGAGACGGTGGTGACGGGCGGCCCGGCCTCGCTCGTCCGCTGCGCGTCGAGCCGGACGATCCGCGCCGCCGGCGCGACCTCGCTGCTCGAGACCGCCGGGTCGAGGGGCTGGGAGCTCGCCGTCGAGCTCGAGCGCCTGCTCGCCGCGCGCGTCCCGCTCTACGGCGCGTCGCTCGTCCTCAACCTGCCGCACGTGTTCGGCGGCTACCCGTACGAGGAGCGGATCCTCGAGCGGCTCGCGCGCTCGCGGCTGCGGCGCGTGCTCGGACTGCTGCCGTCGGTGGCGCGCGCACGCGCGATCGAGCGGGTGCCGCGCGAGCTGACCGTGGCCGCGGTCTTCGGCGGACGGCCGTCGACCGCGCACACCGAGGCGCTCCTCCGCGGGATCGAGTTCAAGGGCGCCGGGCTCGAGGAGCCGCTGGACGCGATCGTGATCGGCATCCCGCCGACGACCGCGTTCGTCCCCCGCGGGCGCCCGAACCCGCTCGCCGCCGCCTTCCTCGGCCTGGGGCTCGCGCTCCGCTCGTGGCGCAACGGCTTCCCGCTGCGGCCCGGCGGCACCGCCGTCCTCCTCCACGACTTCACGCGCCGGTTCCCGGCGCCGGCGCAGACGCCGTACCGCGTCCTCTTCGGCGACCCGCGCACCGCGCGCGACCCGGCGGCGCTACGCGAGGCGGAGCGGGCGGCGGCGGCGGACGCGCACGCGCTCGCCGCCTACCGCGCCGGCCGCGCGGTCCACCCGTTGGAGCCGTTCCAGGCCTGGAGCGCCTGCGACGCCACCATCTCGCGCCTCGGCACGGTCCTCGTCGCGGGCTGCCGCGACGCGGCCGCGGCGCGCCAGCTCGGGTTCGTGCCGGTGCACGGCGTCGGCGCCGCGCTCGGGATGGCGCGCGCGGCCGGCGCCGAGCGGATCGGGTTCCTGCTCTCGCCGCCCTACTTTCCGCTGCTCGTCGGCCCCGGCGGGTAGGCCCCGGCCGGCGGCGGCCGGCCGATCAGCTCCACCCGAGGTCGATCAGCTCTCCCCGAGGTACGTCTTGCGGACCTGCTCGTTCCGCTTGAGGGCGGCGGCGCTGTCGGCGAGGACGATGCGGCCCGTCTCCAGCACGTAGCCGCGGTGGGCGGCGTCGAGCGCCATCAGCGCGTTCTGCTCCACGAGCAGGATCGACGTGCCCTGCTTGTTGATCGTCTCGACGATCTCGAAGATCCGCTCGACGAAGATCGGGGCGAGCCCGAGCGAGGGCTCGTCGAGGAGCAGCAGCCTCGGGCGCGCCATCAGCGCCCGCCCGATCGCGCACATCTGCTGCTCGCCCCCCGAGAGCGTGCCGGCCTTCTGGGAGCGGCGCTCGTGGAGGCGCGGGAACAGCCCGAAGACGCGTTCCAGGTCCTCCTTGATCCCGGCGCGGTCCGTGCGCTGGAACGCCCCCATCTCGAGGTTCTCGAGCACGGTCATCCGCGGGAAGAGCCGCCGGCCCTCCGGTGACTGGGCGATGCCCCGGGCGACGATCTCGTGCGGCGGCGTCTCGGTGATCTCCTGGCCCTCGAAGCGGATCGAGCCCTGCCGCGGCCGGTTGAGCCCGTTGATCGAGCGGAGCGTCGTCGTCTTGCCGGCGCCGTTCGCGCCGAGCAGCGTGACGATCTCGCCCTGCGAGACGTCGAGCGAGATCCCCTTCAGCGCCTGGATCGAGCCGTAGTAGGTGTGGACGTCGTGCAGCTCGAGGATCTTCCCGGTCGCGCTCACGCGAGCCCCTGCCTCTTCATGTCCTCGACCGCGGCCTTGCCGAGGTAGGCCTCGATCACCCGCTCGTTTCGCTGCACCTCGTGAGGGGACCCCTCGGCGATCTTCTCGCCGTAGTCGAGCACGGACACCCGGTCCGAGACGCCCATCACGACGCGCATGTCGTGCTCGATCATCAGCACCGTGAGCCCGTGCTCGTCCCGCAGCCGCGCGACGAAGGCGGTGAACTCGGCGGACTCCTGGGGGTTCATCCCGGCGGTCGGCTCGTCGAGCAGCAGGAGCTTCGGCTCGGTCGCGAGCGCCCGCGCCACCTCGAGCCGCCGCTGGTCGCCGTAGGGCAGGTTGCGGGCCAGCTCCTCCTCGTCGCGCTTGAGACCGCAGAACGCGAGCAGCTCCCGCGCCCGCTCGCGCGCCCGCGCCTCCTCGCGCTTGACCGCGGGCGTGCGCAGGATCGACGCGAACAGGCTCGCGCGCAGCCGTGCGTGCATGCCGACGAGCACGTTCTCGAGCGCGGTCATGTGCTGGAAGAGCCGGATGTTCTGGAACGTGCGGCCGACCCCGCGGGCGGTGATCGCGTGCGGCGGCTTGCCCGTCACGTCCTCGCCGAGGAAGGTGATTCGGCCGGCGGTCGGCTTGTAGACGCCGGTCAGCATGTTGAAGAAGGTCGTCTTGCCGGCGCCGTTCGGGCCGATCAGCGACACCACCTTGCCCCGGGGCACGGTGAAGTCGACGTCGTTCACGGCCACGAGGCCGCCGAACTCCTTCCGGACCCGCTCGGCGACGAGGACGTTGCCGTCCTCGGTCACGGCTGGCCGCCCCCGGCGTGGGTCGCGTCGTAGAGCGGCTCGTCGTGGACGCCGCGGTGCAGCTCGGCGGCCCGCCGCCGGGACGGCAGCAGGCCCTCGGGCCGCAGCAGCATCACGACGACGATGATCAGCCCGTAGATCCCGGAGGCGATCGCCGGCACGTCGAGCCCCGGCGCGGTCTCCCCCGGGAACTGGAAGCTCCCGATGAAGTGGATGTGCGAGTTGATCCAGGCGCCCATGTTCGCGAGGCCCGCGATGTTGAGGTACGCGAGGAAGGACGCCCCGATCAGGACCCCCCAGACGTTGCCCATGCCGCCGAGGATCACCATGCAGAGGATGAAGACCGAGATGTTGAAGAAGAAGTCGCCCGGGAAGGTGGCGCTCTTGAACGCGGCGTAGTACGCGCCGGCGACCCCGCCGAAGAACGCGCCGCTCGCGTATGCCCACGTCTTCGTCCGCATCAGCGGGATGCCCATCGCCGCCGCCGCCGTCTCGTCCTCGCGAATCGCGATCCAGGCGCGGCCGATTCGCGAGTCGCGCAGCCGGATCGAGCAGAAGACCGTGACCACGAGCAGGACGAGCGCCGTCCAGAAGAACACGTCCGCCGAGCTGAGGTGGTGCCCGAGCACCGTCGCCTTGCAGCAGGTCAGGTAGTTCGACGGCAGGAAGCCGCCGGTCCAGCTCGAGAGCGTGTGACCCCACCCGGGCGAGTCGATCGGCGTGATCCCGTTCGGCCCGTTCGTGAGGTTGAAGCCGCCGAAGTTGTCGCCGTTGCGCGCGAGCACGTAGATGATCTCGCCGAAGCCGAGGGTGACGATGGCGAGGTAGTCGCCGCGCAGACGCAACGTCGGCAGGCCGATCACGATCCCGGCGACGGCGGTGAACACGCCGGCCAGCACCAGCAGCAGCCAGATCGAGATGTGGATCCCGGCGACGTTCGGCGGGTTGAGCCCGACAGCGCCGAAGTGGATGCTCCGGTTCGAGAACTGGAGCGAGGCGAACCACGCCGCGGTGTAGGCGCCGGTCGCGTAGAAGGCGACGTAGCCGAGGTCGAGGAGCCCCGCGTAGCCGACGACGATGTTGAGGCCGACCGCCATCATCACGAACACGACCATGTAGACGCCGCTCCCGACGTCCGGGAACGGCCCGAACACGGGGATCGTGAACATGCGGTCGCCGAAGAACGGGTAGAAGACCGCGGCCGCGAGCCCGGCGAGGGGCAGGAGCCAGCGGCGGTGGCGCGGCGGCGCCCAGAGGAGCGCGAAGACGATCGCGAGCAGGATCGCGAGTGACCGCGGCCCGAGGATCGCGAACACGCCGGCGATCGCGACCTGGAGCGCGAGCCGCCACGGGAGCGGCGGCACCCTGCGCAGCCACGAGAGCGCGAAGGCGAGCAGGGCGGCGTAGGTCAGGGAGAGCGAGAGCAGCCACAGGAGGAGCGCGAAGCCGACCTGCAGGACGATCGTCGCGGCGAAGCGCTGCTCCGGCGGCCGCGCGCGCCAGCGCGCCCGGAGCTCGTTGCGGAGCCCGACCTGTCGGGCCGCCACCTCAGCCGCCCTCCGGGGTGCGCTCGCCGAGGAGTCCCTCGGGCCGGAAGACGAGGATCAGGATCAGGATCGAGAACACGATCGCCTCCGTCCAGTCCGACCCGGGCGCGTGCCAGGTGAGCCCTTCGTTGAAGGCCTGGATGCAGCCGATCAGGATCGCCCCCAGGACCGCGCCCGGCAGGTTGCCGATGCCGCCGAGGACGGCCGAGGTGAAGGCGATCAGCCCGAGCTGGAACCCCTGGAGGTAGTTGAGCTCGGTCACGTAGAGGGCGTAGAGCGCGCCGGCGGCGCCCGCGAGGCAGCCGGCGATCAGGAACGTGAACGAGATCGTCCGGTTGACGTCGATGCCCATGATCGCGGCCGCGTCCTTGTCCTGGGCGACCGCCCGCATCGCCTTCCCCTGCTTCGTCCGCTGCACGAGCCAGACGAGCAGGAGCAGCATCGGCGCGGTGATGAAGAGGACGATCAGCTTGTCCCAGGTGACGTCGATGCCGAAGAGCACGAAGGCGTCGTGCTGGGGCAGGAGCGTCGGGAAGCTGATCGGGGCCGAGCCCTTCCAGAGGAGCCCCACGTCCTCGAGGATGAAGCTCATGCCGATCGCCGTGATCAGCGGCGCAAGCCGGGGCGCGCTCCTGAGCGGGCGGTAGGCAACGAACTCGATCGCCGCGTTGATCGCTCCGCAGCAGACCATCGAGATCACGATCAGGACGACGACCAGCGGCCAGAGCGAGAACGTCCCCGCCTTCAGCCCGAGCGGGCCGACGAACGTCAGCGCGAACATGCTCCCGAGCATGAAGACGTCGCCGTGCGCGAAGTTGATCAGCTCGAGGATCCCGTAGACGAGCGTGTAGCCGAGCGCGATCAGCGCGTACATCGAGCCGAGCGCGAGCCCGATCAGGAAGACCTCGGCGAAGTAGCTCGGCGCCTTCGTGAAGTTGACGACGAGCCAGACGACGACGAGCGCCACGAGCGCGAGACCGAGGATGCCGATCAGGCTCGGCCGGCGCGCCGCGATGCGGGCCAGGACGGGCGTCGAGGTCGAGGCGTCGGCGGTCACGAGTTCGCCGGAGTATCCGGCCCCGGCTCCCCCCAATTCAACCCGGAGGCGCCCGCCCCTCCGCCGAGCCGTCGCTCGCGGGCGCCGCGTCGCCTACCATCTCGGGAGCCAGCGGGCGTATCCGAATTGGTAGCAGGAGGGCGGCTCAAAACCGTCTGGCGAAAGCCCATGTGGGTTCGAATCCCACCGCCCGCATCCGCCCCGGCCCGCCCCGGCCCGGCCCGGACGCGCCCGCTACCGGCCGAGCCGGGTGCGGCGGCGGATGCCGAGCCGCCGCTGGAGCGCGAGGTCCTCCTCGCCGTCCTTCCTCGCTGCCCACACGAAGGCCGCGCCGACGAGCCCGGCGAGCACGAGCACCGAGACCGCGTAGACGACGATCTCCGCGACGTGCATCCGCTCAGAGCTCCGCGAGCGGGAAGCTGCGATGCCGGCGCGGCGGGACGAGGAAGTTCTGGCGGTGCGTCGTCCGCAGGATCGAGTTGAAGCCCTGGTTGCGGTCGCGCGGCGGGAGCGGGATCGTCATCCCGGGGAAGACGCCGTCCATCGCGAGCCGGTTGCGGGCGAAGTCGTCGCTCGACGGGTTGAACGAGAGGAAGTGCACCCCTGCGGCGGGCCCCTCGCCGGCGTCGGGCCAGGCGAACGGGTTGTCGAGCGTGTTGAAGTCGGCGCGGATCGGGATCGCCGCGCCCTTGGGGTACCGCGTCCCGTCGGGGCCGACGACGTCGTGGGGAAGCCGCGACGTCACCTGGATCGCGCCGCTGTGGCCGATGCGCCCGCTGCGCCGGTACTCGCGCTCGACGTCGGCGCTCGTCTGCGCCTGCTTCGGCCCCATCTCCACCGTCTGGACGTTCGCGGGCACGCTCAGCCCCGGTCTGAACGCCGTCGTCACGCGCTCGTCGAAGTCGAAGTTCACGTACCACGCCTCGAGATCCTCGGTGACGTGCGAGAGGTGGAGGTGCGTCCCGTGCGCGAAGTAGTCGCTGCCGCGCAGGTCGACGAGGCCGAGCGTCTCGAAGTTCGCGATCCTGCCCGCTCCCATCGCGCCGCGCTGGGTCGAGGTGAAGCCGAGGAAGAGCTCGGCGGTGTCGGGGATCAGGTCGGCTCCGGGCACGCCGGCCGCCATCGCCATCTGCTTGGGCAGCGAGCGCGTGCCCTCGAAGCCCCCGCCGGCGAAGCCGTCCCTCCTGCTCGTCGGCTGCAGCACCGAGGTTCCGAGCACGCGCGCGACGGCGTCCTCGACGTGCGCGAGCACGTCGCTGCGGAGGAGGACGGCGACGTCGTTCCGCTCGAGCACCGTCTCGGCGGGGTCGCTCGGGAAGCGGCGGGCCGGGAGGAGGACGGGCGCGTCGGCGCGCCGGTCGTGCGGCAGCAGCCGGCGGGCGGCGTCCGGCACGAGCCGCTCGAAGTACGGGAGCCCCCACGCGACCGTGATCCCGAGGCCGGCGGGCGAGGGCGGGTAGTCGGCCTCGAGGCCGGCGAGCGCCCGCTCGAGCACGCGCTGGGCGTCGCGGAGGTCGGCGCGGTCGACGGCGACGCGCGCGGTGACCACCTGGTGGTGGAGCGGGGGCACGATCACCTCGACCCCGTCCTCGGCGACGACGCGGACCCCGTCGAGCAGGTGCTGCTCCGGCCGCAGGTGTGCCGACGGACGCTTCGGGGCGCGGCCCGCGAGCCGGTCGACGAGCGCGTAGATCCCGGCGCCGCCCGCGGCCGCGGCGGCGCCGCCGGCGAGGAACGCGCGCCGCGTCAGGCTCATGTCGAGGCGGCGGGCCGGATCAGGACGAGCGACCTCAGCTCCCGGCGCAGGTAGTCGACGACCTTGCGGTAGTCGAGCGGCGGCGCGAGGTGCTCGGAGATCGTGTACAGGGAGCCGGCGTGCCGCCAGAGGAGCGCGATGTGCCACTCGTCCGCCCCCTGGTTGACGGTGTAGAGGGTGGCGCGGATGCCGTTCTCGAGCACGTGCCCGTGCGGGCCGCCGAAGCACGGCTCGAGGCCGGTGTCGTTCGCGCCGGTCGGGCAGGTCGGGATCGTCGTCCGCCCGGGGTAGCCGCGGAGGTTGACGTGCAGCTCGCCGCCGGCGCCGTTCGCGCCCACCTCGGTCTCCTGCCAGACGAAGCTCTCGAGGTAGCTGCGATCCGGGCTGACCTCGTCGATGTTGTTCCAGGGGCCGCCGATCTGCGCCGTCAGCGGGTCGGGGAGCCAGCCGGGACAGTAGACGGGGGCGCGGATCCGGTCGGCGAGCCGCTGCCAGCCGGCGCGGTAGGCGCAGCGCGGCGCGGCCGGCTTCGCGGCCGCGGCCCGCCGGGCGGCGGCGCTCCCGCACCCGGAGGCGACGAGCGCGAGCGCGGCGGCGAGGCCGGCAAGCGCGAGCGAAGCCTTCACGCCGTGCATCGTAGACCCGGCGGTCGCGCCCGGCGCGGCGCCGGCTCAGAGCTCGAGGAGCATCCCGTCCCAGGCCGGCTCCCAGCCGTCCGCGGCGCCGAGCCGGACGAGCTCGTCGTGGGACAGCCGGTCCATCTCCTCGACGTGGGCGAGCACGGCCCGGCGCGGAGCGAGGGCGCGGACCTGCTCGAGCGTCGTCCGGTAGCGCGCCTTCCGCACCGGCGGCCGGCAGAACTCCTCCGGGATCAGCCGCTCGCCCGTGTACGGGTGGTGCTCGAACACGCCGACCGGGAGGACGGCGAGGTCGAGCGGACCGAGCGCCGGCGGCGACCAGCCGTGGGTCTCGTCCATCGCGATCAGGACGCGCCTACCCTCGCCTTCGACGAGGAACGCGTGCGCGTTCTCCGCCTCGAGCGGAATCGGCGTGATCCGCGTGCCGTCGAGCTCGAGCGGCTCGCCGTCGGCGAGCAGGCGGATCGAGATCGTCCCCTGCCGCTCGAGGAAGCGGAACTGGTCGGCGAGGCCGTAGTGCCGCTCGAAGTCGGCCCAGACGCGCTCGGGGACGTAGACGGGCGTCGTCTCGAACCGGGGCGGGAAGGAGCGAAAGTCGAAGTTGCGGGCCTCCCACACGCGCCGGCCGGCGGTGTGGTCGGGGTGCCAGTGCGAGTAGAGGCCGGCCGCGATCCGTGTCACCCGCGAGCGGTTGAGCTGCTGCTTCGACTCCTCCGGGGTGTCGATCAGGACGTCCGGCCCGTGCACGAACACGCTCGGGCCGGTGCGCTCGTAGGGTCGGCCCTTCGCGCGCGCCTCGACGCACACCCGGCACGCGCACCCCGGGCGCGGGATCGTCACCGCCCCGCCGGATCCGAGGATCTCGACCTTCAAACGCCGATCGGGTGCCAGACGGTCTTCAGCTCGAGGAAGCGGGAGATCTCGTCCAGGCCCTGCGTGTCGGGCGAGCCGAGGACGACCCGCTTCACGTTCTCGGCCGCCGCCCGCTCGAGGTCGGCACGCAGCCCGTCCGCGCCCGTCAGGTCGATCGCGTTCACGTCCATGTGCGAGGCGAGCCACGGCGCGAGCTCGGCCCGGTACCCGGTGAGCACGTTCACGACGCCGGGAGGGACGTCGCTCGTCGCGAACACCTCGGCGAGCTCGATCGCGGCCAGCGGACGGCGCTCGGAGGCGAGCGCGACCACGGCGTTGCCGCCCGTCAGGGCCGGCGCCACCCGCGAGACGAGCCCGAGCAGCGCGGGCTCCTCCGGCGCCACGATCCCCACGACGCCGGTCGGCTCCGGGACGGTGAAGTTGAAGTAGGGCCCTGCGACCGCGTTCGCCGAGCCGAGCACCTGCGCGAGCTTGTCCGCGAAGCCCGCGTACCAGACCCAGCGGTCGATCGCGCGCTCGACCTCGCGCCGGTCGCCGGTCAGGGCGGTGAACTCCTCGACCCGCGCCTCCATCATCTCCGCGACCCGGTAGAGCACCTGCCCGCGGTTGTAGGCGCTCGCGCCCGCCCACGCCGGCTGCGCCGCGCGGGCGGCGACGACCGCGTCGCGCAGGTCCTTGCGCGAGGCGCGCGCGACGTTGCGGCCCTGGGCGGCGTAGGTGCGCCCCGACTCGGAGCGCGGGAACCCGCCGCCGACGAACAGCTTGTACGTCTTCCGGACGGGAAGCCGGCTCACCGCGTCAAGTCTAGGGCCATCAGGACGTCGTCCACGTACTCGCCGTCGAGGAGGTACTCGCCGCGCAGCACCCCCTCGACGACGAAGCCGGCGCGCTCGTAGAGACGCCGCGCGGCCTCGTTCCCGCCGAGCACGCGGAGGGTGATCCGGCGGGCGCCGCGCGAGCGCGCCTCCGCGACGGCGGCCCGGAGCAGCGCGGAGCCGACCCCCCGGCGCTGCAGCGCGGGGTCGACCGCGAGCCCGTGCACGTGCTGGACGTGCCGGGTCGCCTCGAGCGGCGAGCTGCGGCCGAGCCGCACGTAGCCGGCGACCCGCCCGTCCAGCTCGGCGACGAGGACGTCGCGCAGGTCGAGGCTCGCGCGGAACACGCGCCAGTCGGGCGGAGACGGGGGCGGGGCCGGGCTCGTCGCGCTCGTCCAGGTGGCGCGGTCGATGCGCGCGACCGCCCGGCCGTCCGCCGGGCGGGCCGGCCTAATCGCGATCGAAGGCAAGGTACGGCTCGAGACCGTGCAGCCCGCCTTCCCGCCCGAAGCCCGACTCCTTGTACCCGCCGAACGGGCTCGCCGGGTCGAAGCGGTTGTACGTGTTCGCCCACACGACGCCGGCCCGGAGGCGCTCCGCCATCCAGAGGATTCGCGAGCCCTTCTCCGTCCACACGCCGGCGGAGAGCCCGTAGGGCGTGTTGTTCGCCTTCTCGACCGCCTCGTCCGGCGTGCGGAACGTGAGCACGCTCAGCACGGGACCGAAGATCTCCTCCTGCGCGATCCGGTAGCTCTGCGCGACGTTCGTGAAGACGGTCGGCGGGAACCAGTAGCCGCGCTCGGGCAGGCGGCAGGGCGGCTGGTAGATCTCCGCGCCCTCGTCGCGACCCGACTGAACGAGCTCCTCGATCTTCTCGAGCTGCGCACGCGAGTTGATCGCACCGACGTCGGTGTTCTTGTCGAGCGGGTCGCCGACCCTCAGCGTCGCCATCCGCCGCTTCAGCTTCTCGACGAGCGGCTCGGCGATCGACTCCTGCACGAACAGGCGCGAGCCGGCGCAGCAGACGTGCCCCTGGTTGAAGTAGATCCCGTTGACGATGCCCTCGACCGCCTGGTCGAGCGCGGCGTCGTCGAAGATGATGTTCGCCGCCTTCCCGCCGAGCTCGAGGGTCAGCCGTTTCCCGGAGCCGGCGAGCCGCCGCTGGATCTCCTTCCCGACCTCCGTCGAGCCCGTGAACGCGACCTTGTCGACGTCCGCCTCGACGAGCGCCGCGCCGGCGCGCCCGTCGCCGGTGACGATGTTGACCACCCCGTCCGGCAGCTCGGCCTGGCGGAGGACGTCGCAGAAGAGGAGCGCGGTGAGCGGGGTCGTCTCGGCGGGCTTCAGCACGACCGTGTTCCCGGCGGCGAGCGCGGGCGCGACCTTCCAGGCGAGCATGAGCAGCGGGAAGTTCCACGGGATGATCTGCCCGGCGACGCCGACAGGTCGCGGCCGGCGGTTCGGGAACGCGTACTCGAGCTTGTCGGCCCAGCCGGCGTAGTAGAAGAAGTGCGCGGCGGCGAGCGGCAGGTCGACGTCCCGCGACTCCTTGATCGGCTTGCCGCCGTTCAGCGACTCGAGCACCGCGAACTCGCGCGAGCGCTCCTGCAGGATCCGGGCGATGCGGAAGAGGTACTTCGCCCGCTCGCTGCCGGGAAGCGACGACCAGCCGCCGTCGAACGCCCGGCGCGCCGCGGCGACCGCCGCAGCGACGTCGGCCGCGCTCGCCTGCCCCACCTCGGCGAGCGGCTCCTCGGTCGCGGGCGCGATCGTCGTGTAGGTCTCCGCCGGCTCGAGGAAGCGGCCGCCGACGTAGAAGCCGTAGCGCTCGCGCAGCTGGACGATCTCGCGCGCCTCGGGCGCCGGCGCGTAGTCGAAGCCCGACGGGACCGGGGCCTGCCCGCGTCGCTTCTCGACGCTCACTCCGGCCAGACCTGGTCGAGCGTCGCCGGCTCGAAGCGCTCGAGCAGCTCCTGCACCGGGCCGAGCCGCGGGCCCAGGACGCGCCGGAAGCGCTCGATCGCCGCCTCGTCCTCCCATGGCCCGAAGGTGATGAAGACGTTCGGCTGCTCGCGGTCGCGGAGGAGCGTCGGCCGGCTGTCCGATCCCAGCTCGGCGCCGACGTCGCGCACCAGGCGGTCGAAGGCGGCGACGAACGCGTCCTCCTTGCCGGGTCGAACCCTCCAGATGCCGTGCGTCCAGACCGGCATCAGTCGACCGTGAAGTAGTCCTTCGACTGGTAGGCCCCCGTCTTCTCCTTGCGGATCTGCATCAGGACGTCGTTGAGGAGCGACGACGCGCCGATCCGGTAGAGGTCGGGCGTCAGCCAGTCGGGGCCGAGCGTCTCGTAAACCTGCACGAGGTACTGGATCGCGTTCCGCGAGGTGCGGATCCCGCCCGCCGGCTTCATCCCCACCCGCCGCCCGGTCTCCTCGTACACGTCGCGGATCGCCTCCAGCATGACGAGGTGCACCGGGAGCGTGGCGGCGCCGGGGAGCTTCCCGGTCGAGGTCTTGACGAAGTCCGCGCCGGCCGCCATCGCGAGCAGCGACGCGCGCCGCACGTTGTCGTACGTGCCGAGCTCGGCGACCTCGAGGATCACCTTCAGGCGCGCTCCGCCGCACGCCTCCTTCACGCGCCGGATCTCGTCGTAGACCTGCGCGTAGCGGCCGGAGAGGAACGCCCCACGGTCGATCACCATGTCGACCTCGTCCGCGCCCATCGCGACGACGTCCTCGACCTCGCGGAGCTTCACCGCGAGCGGGCTCTGCCCCGACGGGAACGCGGTGGCGACGGCGGCCACCCGGACGCCCGAGCCGCCGAGCCGCGCCCTCGCCGCCGGGACGAGGTTCGGGTAGACGCAGACGGCGGCCACCGCGGGCACGGCCGGGTCGGCGGGGTCGGGCCTGAGCGCCTTCGAGCAGAGCGCCGCGACCTTGCCGGGCGTGTCCTGCCCCTCGAGCGTCGTCAGGTCCATGCAGCGGATCGCGAGCTCGAGCGCCCAGAGCTTCGACTCGCGCTTGATGCTCCGCTTCGCGAGCTCGGCCGCCCGCGCCTCGACCGCCACCTGGTCGACCGCGCCGATCCGGGGAAGGCGCTGCTTCAGCGCCAGCTCGAAGCCGGACGGAGGCGGCGGCGCTTGGCTCACGGCCATCGCGACCGAGTGTAGGGTGTCGGTGATGGCAGGCGCAAAGAGACAGGTCCCGTTCCTCGCGCTGGCGGCGGCGCTCCTCCTCGCCGGCTGCGGCGGGGGCGGCGGAGGCTCGTCGACGGCGCCGGCGACGACGGCGGCCGCGACGACGACCGGCGCGGCGGCCGCCCAGGCGCTCGGCAAGGCGGCCTACGTCGCCCAGATGCGGGCGATCGGCCGGAGCCTCAGCGCCTCGCTGACCGCGCTCGGCAAGGCGACCACCGCCGCGAACGCGGCGAAGGCGCTCAAGCAGGTGCAGGACGACCTGCGGGCGGCGGCGGAGAAGCTCGGGGCGATCACCGCGCCGGCGCGGGTCGCGGCGCTGCACGCCCGGCTCGTGCGCGCGGTGCGCGAGTTCGCCGACGAGCTCTCGAGCGTGATCGCGCAGCTCCAGGCCGGGAAGCTCTCGGCGCTCTCGGCCGTGCCGACGCTCAAGGGCCTCGCCGAGATCCAGGCCGCGTCCGCCGCGATCCAGGGCAGGGGCTACAAGATCGGCGGGTAGGCGCCGGTGGCCGAGGCCGAGATCGGCGTCTTCGGCGGCTCCGGCTTCTACGCGTTCCTCGACGCCGTCGAGGAGGTCGAGCTCGACACCCCGTACGGCAGGCCGTCGGCCCCGGTCGCGATCGGCACCGTCGGCGGCCGGCGCGTCGCCTTCCTGCCGCGGCACGGGCGGCGGCACGAGTACCCGCCGGCGGCGGTCCCCTACCGGGCGAACGTCTGGGCGATGCGCGAGCTCGGCGTGCGGCGGGTGGTCGGGCCGTGCGCGTCGGGAGCGCTGCAGCCCGACCTCGCGCTCGGCTCGTTCGTCGTCTGCGACCAGTTCGTCGACCGCACCTCGGGGCGCGCGGACACGTTCTACCTGGGGCCGGAGACGGTGCACGTGTCCTCCGCCGATCCGTACTGCCCCGACCTGCGGCGCGTCCTCGTCGAGACCGCGCGCGAGCTCGGGATCCCGGTGCGCGACGGCGGGACCGTCGTCGTCGTCCAGGGGCCGCGCTTCTCCACGCGCGCGGAGTCGCGCTGGTACCAGTCGATGGGCTGGCACGTGGTCAACATGACCGCGTACCCCGAGGGGCACCTCGCGCGCGAGCTCGAGCTCTGCTACGCGAACGTCTCGGTCGTCACCGACCACGACGCCGGCGTCGAGGGCGTCGAGCCGGTGAGCGGCGAGACGGTCATGCGCGTCTTCGCCGAGGCCGGCGAGCGGCTGCGGGAGCTCCTCGTCGCCGCGATCCCGAAGATCGGGCCACAGCCCGACGACGTCTGCGCCCGGGCGCTCGACGGCGCGCGGGTGTCGCCGCCCGGCGGCTGAGCGCTACAGGCCGAGACGCTCGAGCATCGTCTCGTCCCGGCGCCACTTCGGCGCCGTCTTCACCTGGAGCTCGAGGTAGACGGGACGGCCGAGGAGCTGCTCGATCGCCGGACGGGCCGAGCGGCCGATCTCGCGCACCATCCGCCCGCCCTTGCCGATCAGGATCTGCTTCTGGCTCTCGGTCTCGGTGTAGAGCCTGACGTGCACGCGGCGGTCGTCGGCGTCGACCACCTCCGCGGTGAGCGCGTGCGGCACCTCCTCGCGCGTCAGCCGCAGCGCCTGCTCGCGGACGAGCTCGGCGATCCGCGCCTCGAGCGGCATGTCGGTCACCTCGCCGGGGGGGTAGTAGGCCGGCCCCTCGGGAAGCAGCGAGACGAGGTCGGAGCGGAGCTCGGCGATCCCGTCGCCGGTCCTCGCGCTCACCGGGTGCAGCGCGTGGAAGTCGCCGAGGGCCGCGGCGGCCTTCATCTGCGCGGCGATGTGGGCCGGCTTCAGCCGGTCGACCTTGTTGACGACGATCACGACCGGGACGCCGGCCGCGAACACGTGCCGCGCCACGTAGCGGTCGCCGGCGCCGATCCGCGCGCGGGCGTCGACGACGAGCAGGATCGCGTCCAGGTCGTCGCCGATCGTCTCGACCACGCGCTCCTGCATCCGCTCGGTCAGCCGGTCGATCGGCCGCTGCCACCCGGGCAGGTCGACGAGCACGAGCTGGGCGTCCTCGCCGGTCCAGACGCCCCGGATCCGGTGCCGGGTCGTGTGCGGTACCCGCGAGACGATCGCCACCTTCGCGCCCGTCAGCGCGTTCACGAGCGTCGACTTGCCGACGTTCGGCCTGCCGGCGACGGCGACGAAGCCCGACCTCACACCGGGAGGTCCCAGGTGTCCGGCAGGAGCTCCTCCGGCGACACCGTGCGGATCTCGCCGTCGGCGCCCCGGTAGCTGACCTCTGAGACCCGGAACTCGTACAGCCACTGCCGGCAGCCCCCGCAGGGCGAGGCGGTGATCCCGATCGCGGCCAGGTCGCCCGGCCGGCAGCCGGCGGCGACCGCCGCCGCGATCGCGTTCTTCTCGGCGCACACTCCGAGCGGGTAGGCGGCGTTCTCGACGTTGACGCCGGTGTACTCGCGGCCGTCGCGCGCGCGCACGACGGCGCCGACGAGGTACTTCGAGTACGGCGCGTAGGCGTTCACGGCCGCCGCCTCCGCCTTCTCGACGAGCTCCCTCATCCCGTCAATTGGAACAGCACGAGCGTGGTCAGCGAGCCGAGGAGCCCGCCGAGCAGCACCTCGAGCGAGGAGTGGACGCCGGACTCGACCCGCGTCTGCGCGACGAGCAGCGCGAGCACGAACGTGATCGTCGAGACGAGGAAGCGGTGGTCCGCGCCCGCGACGTAGGTGGCGGCGATCCAGGCGGCGAAAGCGAGCGCCGCGTGCCCGGACGGCAGCCCGCCCCGAAGCGGCGTCCCGCTGCCCGTCCACGCCTTCAGCCAGATCACGGTCGCGAGGGTGACGACGAGCGCGACGATCGTCAGCTCGGCGGGCGCCTCGCGGACGCGCTCGAGCAGGCGAGAGGAGCGCTCGGCCGCCTTGCCGGAGAACACGAGGTAGCCGATCGCGACCGCGGTGGCGGTCGCGAGCAGCACCGCGCCGGCGGCGATGTCCTTCGCGAGCTTCGCCATCGGGTCGAAGGAGGTGGTGGCGACGTCGATCGCGCCCTCGATCGCGGTGTTGATCATCTCCGCGATCAGGACGAACGCGATCGCGAGGATGAGCGCGATCAGCTCGAGCTTCGAGACGTTCACCACCACCGCGATCACGAGCACGGCCGTCGCAACGAGGAAGTGGATCCGCATGTTGCGCTGCGTGCGGAGCACGTGGACGATCCCCTCGAAGGCGTAGTTGAAGGAGTCGAGGATGGTCGGGCGCCTCGCGGTCATGCGTATCGCTCCTCGCGCCGCTCCATCTCCGCGCCGTGGTCGTAGCCGAGCAGGTGGAGCAGCCCGTGGGCGAGCGGACGGCGCCAGGCGTCGCCCACGACCTGGGGGCAGAGGACGACGTCGCCGAGCGCGCGCGGCATCCCCTCCGGCAGCTCGTCCCGGGCGTCGATCGGGAACGAGAGGACGTCTGTGGCCTCGTCGACCCCGAGGTACGCCCGCTTCAGCGCGCGCATCTCCTCCGGGGCGACGAAGGCCAGCCCGAGCTCGCCGTCGTCGACGCCCTCGCCGCGGACGACGGCGCGCGCGAGCTCGACCGCCGCCGCCTCGTCGACCTCGACCCCGCTTCGGTTGTCGACCTCGACCGAGAGCATCGACGTCACTTCCGACGCTCGGTCCCGGTCTCCTCCGCGTGCGCCCGGTAGGCCTCGACGATCCGCTGCACGAGCTTGTGGCGGACGACGTCCTGGTGGCCGAAGTGGATGAAGGCGATGCCGTCGATCCCGGCGAGGATGTCCTGCACCTGGATCAGGCCGGACGCCTGGTCGCGCGGCAGGTCGACCTGGGTGACGTCACCGGTGACGACGACCTTCGAGCCGAACCCGAGCCGCGTCAGGAACATCTGCATCTGCTCGGGCGAGGTGTTCTGCGCCTCGTCGAGGATGATGAAGCTGTCGTTCAGCGTCCGGCCGCGCATGTACGCGAGCGGAGCAACCTCGATCGTGCCGCGCTCCATGTAGGTGTTCGCACGCTCGGGGTCGAGCATGTCGTAGAGCGCGTCGAAGAGCGGGCGGAGGTACGGGTCGACCTTCGCGAGCAGGTCGCCGGGCAGGAAGCCGAGCCGCTCGCCCGCCTCCACCGCGGGACGCGTCAGGATGATCCGCGCGACCTGCCGCTCGTGGAGCGCGGCGACGGCGAGCGCCATCGCCAGGTACGTCTTCCCGGTACCGGCCGGCCCGATCCCGAAGGTGACGGTGCACCGGCGGATCGCGTCGACGTAGGCCTTCTGCGTCACCGTCTTCGGCGCGATCTGCTTGCCCCGGTGCCGCCAGACGACGTCCTCGAAGACGTCGCGGACGTCCCGCTCCGCCTCGAGCGCCCCGAGCACGGCGTCGACGGTGTGCGCCCCGATCTGGTGGCCGCCCTCGACGAGCTCGACGAGCTCGTCGATCACCTCCCGCGCCTCCTCGACGTGGCGGTCGTCGCCCTCGAGCGTGAGCTGGTTCCCGCGCAGGCGGATCGTGCACTTCAGCCGCTCGCGGAGCGCATCGAGGACGCCGTCGCGGACGCTCGCGAGCTCCGCGGCGACCGCGTTCGAGACGTCGAGGACTTCCTGCACCGGGATCAGTGTAGGCCGCGGCCGCGGCGACGCCCGCCCCGGCCTGGGCGGCGCGGCCCCGGCTAGGCGAGCTTCTCCCGCACGAGCTGCCCGACCGCCGAGCCGTCGGCGCGCCCCGCCACCTGCGGCATCACGTCGGCCATCACCCGGCCCATGTCGCGCAGGCTCGTCGCGCCGGTCTCGGCGATCGCGTCGTCGACGATCCGCTCGAGCTCCTCCTCGGAGAGCGGCTCCGGCATGAACTCCTGGAGCACGGCGAGCTCGGCCTCCTCGGCCCTCGCCTGCTCCTCGCGCCCGCCGGCGCGGTAGGCCTCCGCCGCCTCGATGCGCCGCTTGCGCTCCCGCTGCAGCACCTGCAGCTCCTCGTCCTCGGAGAGCGGGCGCAGCAGCTCCTTCTCGGCCGCGCGCAGGCTCGCGAGGATCAGCCGGAGGGCGTCCCGGCGGGCGGCGTCGCGGGCGAGCATCGCCGCGCGCACCTCTCCCTCGATCCGCTCGACGAGCGTCATGCCGCCCGCCCCACCGGGGGTCAGAGCTCCACCACCGCGGTCTCGCGGTGCGGCGTCAGGTTCGGATGCCCGTGCCTGCCGAGCACGTGCCAGTGCAGGTGGAAGACCGTCTGGCCGGCGCTGGGCCCGACGTTGACCTCGATCCGGTAGTCCTGCAGACCCTGCTCGCGCGCCGTGTCGGCGACGAACTCGAGCATCCGCTTCGCCTCGCGGGCCGGGAACACGCCGATGTCGCGGAACGTCTCCACGTGGCGCTCGGGGATGATCAGCAGGTGGACGTCCGCCTTCGGGTCGATGTCGTCGATCGCGACGAACCCCTTCGTCTTGCGCACGTGGACGCCGTCGCGGACGATGCTGCAGAACAGGCACTCGTCACGCTGCGACGGCAAGGATCCCCTCCTCGCAGACCGAGGTCGCCGTGACCTCGACGAGCTCGCCAACCGGCGCGTCGACGAGGAACGGCGAGTAGTCGTCGCCGTACCCGCGGCCCGGCCGGTCGACGAGCACGACGTCGCGCGTGCCGAGCTTCCGGCGCCAGCGCCGGCGCTCGAGCTCGCCGGAGAGCGCGCGCAGGCGCGCGCTCCGCTCCCGCTTCACCGCCGGCGGGACGGGGTCGTCCGCCGCCGTCGCCGTCCCCGGCCGCGGCGAGTACGGGAAGACGTGGACGCGCGAGATGCCCGCCCGCTCGACGGTCGCGAGCGTGCGGCGGAAGGCGCGCTCGTCCTCGCCGGGGAAGCCGACGATCGCGTCGGTCGTGAGGTTGAACTCGCCGGCGAGCGGCTCGAGCTTCCGCAGGAACCCGGCGCTCGTGTACCGGCGGCGCATCGCCCGCAGGACGCCGTCGTCGCCCGACTGGAGCGGGACGTGGAGGTGACGGGCGGCGGTGGGCGTCTCGCGGAGCGCGGCGACGAGGTCGCCGCTCAGGTGGTTGACCTCGATCGACGACAGCCGGAGCCGCGCGAGGCCCGGCGTCGCGCCGGCGTCGCGCACGAGCCGCGCGAGGTCGTAGCCCGCCTCGCGGTCGCGGAAGCAGCCGAGGTTGATCCCGGTGAGGACGACCTCCCGGTGGCCCTGCTCGACGCGGCGGGCGACCTCGGCGAGCACGGCCGCCGCGGGCCGGCTGCGGGAGGCGCCGCGCACGAGCGGGACGACGCAGAAGGCGCACGCGAACGAGCAGCCGTCCTGGATCTTCACGAAGGCGCGGACCCGGGCCGGGCCCGCGGCGGCCTGCACGCAGCCGAGCGCGCCCACCTCGGCGGCGACGGCGGCGGCGGTCTCCTCGGCCGGGCGGTCGACGACGCGCACGTTCGCGGGCAGGCCGGCGAACGGCCGGCCCGCGAGGTTCGCGCCGCAGCCGGTGAGGAAGACGCGCGCGTGGGCCCGGGCGGCCCGGACGGCCGCCTTGCGGCTCTTCGCGAGCGCCTCGCCGGTGACGCAGCAGGTGCTGATCACGGCGACGTCGGCGGGCGCCCCGGCCGGGACCTCCTCGTGCCCGTCGGCGCGCAGCCGCTCGCCGACCTCCCGCGCGTCGACGTACGAGACCTTGCAGCCGAGGAACGCGGTCCTGAAGCGCGCCACCGGCCGGATCGTACTGCCTTCACCCACGGACGAAGAGCTCCGCGGCCCAGCCGTCGCGCTCGCGGCGGCCGGCGCGGCGGAACCCGTCCAGCTCGAGCGCGTCCCCTGCCAGGTGGCCGGAGGCGACGACGCGCTCGACGTCGAGCCGCCGCGCGAGCGGCCGGACGACCTCCGGCGCGATGTTGGCGAGCGCAAGCTCCCCGCTCCAGCGCTCCTCGCCGGCGGGCGCGACGAGACGGACGTCGAGCCGCACCCCGTTCCGCTCGGCGTTCGCCGCCGTCGCCGCGACCGCGGCCGGGTCGACGTCGAGGGCGACGACGGGGCCGTGGCCGAGCTTCGCCGCGGCGATCGCGAGCACGCCGGAGCCGCAGCCGACGTCGACGAGCGCGCCCGGCGGCTGCTCGAGCAGGAGCTCGAGGCAGAGCCGCGTCGTCGGATGGGCGCCGGTCCCGAAGGCGCGACCGGGGTCGATCACGACCGGCAGCGCCCCCGCCGGCGCTGCCTCCCAGGGGGGGCCGACCCACAGCGGCCCGAGGCGCACGCCGCGGTGGAAGGCGCGCCAGCGGTCGGCCCAGTCGTCGGCCACCTCGTCGAGCGCCGCCCCGGGGCAGGCGGCGAGCAGGCGCTCGGCCGCCGGGCCGTAGACGGCGAGGATCAGCCTGTCGCCGTCCTCCCGCTCCTCGAACCCCTCGGGCGCGAGCTCGACGAGCCGCGCCCGAGCGCGCTCGGCGTCGGCGGCCGGCGCGCTGATCGACGCGCGGATCAGCGGAACGCGCTCTTCAGCCGGCCGAGGAACCCGTCCTCGGCGCTGTAGGTGTCCTCGCCGCTCCGCCGCTCGAACTCGGCGAGCAGGCGCCGCTGCTCCTCGGTCAGCCGACGCGGGACGACGACGTTCACGAGCACCCGGTGGTCGCCGCGGCCGGACCCGTGCAGCACCGGCATGCCGCGGCCGCGCAGCACCCGCACTTCGCCCGGCTGCGTCCCGGGGTCGAAGCGGAGCTCGACCGGGCCGTCGAGCGTCTCGACCGTCACCGTGGCGCCGAGCGCCGCCTGGACGATCGTGAGGTCGACCTGGGAGAAGATGTCGTTCCCCTCGCGCACGAAGCGCGGGTCGGGGCGGACGTGGACGCGGACGTAGACGTCGCCCGCCCGGCCGCCGAGCGCGCCGGCGTGGCCCTCCCCGGAGAGGCGGATCCGCTGCCCGTCGTGGATCCCGGCCGGGATCTCGACCTCGAGCGTCCGCTGCTCGAGCGTGCGCCCGGATCCCTCGCACGTCGCGCACGGGTGGTCGACGACGCGGCCGGCGCCGCCGCACCGGGGGCACGTGGTCGCGCGGACGAGCTCGCCGAAGACGCTGCGCGCCACCTGCTGCAGGCGGCCGCTGCCGCCGCAGCGGGGACAGGTCGAGACCGCCGTCCCCGGCTCCACCCCGCTCGCGCCGCAGGTCGGGCACGGGACGGCGACCGAGATCGTCACCGGGACGACCGTGCCCCGGGCGGCGTCCACCAGGTCGATCGCGACCTCCGCGGCGACGTCCCCGCCCCGGGCCGCCCCCCGCGTGCCGCCGCCGAACAGGTCGTCGCCGAAGAAGGCGCTGAAGAGGTCGCCGAGATCGCCGAGGCCGAAGTGCCGCGGCGTGAACCCACCGGAGCGGAGGCCGGCGTGCCCGTAGCGGTCGTAGAGCTGCCGCGTCTCGGCGTTCGAGAGCACCTCGTAGGCCTCCGAGATCTCGCGGAAGCGCGCCTCCGCGTCGGGCTCGTCGGAGACGTCGGGATGGAGCCGGCGGGCGAGCCGCCGGAACGCCCGCTTGATCTCCTGCTCGTCCGCGTCGCGGCCGACGCCGAGCAGCTCGTAGTAGTCGTGGTCGGTCGTCGCCATCAGTCCTCCGCGTAGACCTCCTCGACGAAGCGCGACAGCTCGTGCGCGGCCGAGCGCACCGAGCGGAGAGCCTTCTCGTAGTCCATCCGGAGCGGGCCGAGCAGGCCGACGGTGCCAAGCGTCTGGTTACGGTAGCCGTACGTCGCCCCGACGAGCGCGACGTCGCGGAGGCCGGACGCCCCGAGCTCGTCGCCGACGCGCGCGAACGCGCGCTCCTCGGCGAGCGACTGCGCGAGCACGTCGAGGAGCGCCGCCCGCTTCTCGAGCGCGTCGATCAGGCTGCGGTAGGCCCCGATCTCCTCTGCGCGCAGCTCGTCGAGGAGGCCGGCGGCCCCGCCGACGTAGAGCTGGCGCTCGTCCTCGAGCTCCTCGAACGCGCCGCGGATCGCCGCCAGGAACCGCCGCTCGCTCGGCGCGAGCGCCGGGTCCTCGAACGCCTGCGCGAGCAGCCGCGACCGCAGCCGCACGCCGGTCAGCCGCTCGCGCAGGTAGTCCCCCGCCCAGGTGACGAGGCCCGGGTCGACCGGGACCTCGAACGCGTAGCGGTGCTTGCCCACCCCGCCGGTCGAGGTGATCGTGACCACGATCACGGTCGAGGGCTGGAGCTGGATCACGTCGACGTGGCGGACCGTCGCCGCCCGCAGCGGCGGCGCCGAGACGAGCGCGAGCAGGCGCGTGAGCTTCGAGAGCGCCTCCGAGGTCGCCTGGAGCGCCTCCTCGACCTCGGCCCGGGCGCTCTCGAGCCCGAGCGGGAACCGCGGCGGCCGCGGCTCCTGCCGGGCGAGCAGCGCGTCCACGTAGACCCGGTAGCCGGCCTCCGTCGGGACCCGTCCGGCGGAGGTGTGCGGATGCGTCAGCAGCCCGACCCGCTCGAGCTCCGCGAGCTGCGCCCGCACCGTCGAGGGCGACACCGGCAGCCCGCCGTGCTCGACGAGCGTCCGCGACCCGACCGGCTGGCGCGTCGCGACGTACTCCTCGACTACCCGGAAGAGGAGCTCGCGCTGTCGTTCCGAGAGCTCGACGCTCATCGTTCCATCGTAGGCGCGAGCAGCTCGGCGGTGACCGCGTCGCCGAGGAGCCGGCCCCGGTCGGTGAGGGCGAGCGCGCCGCCCTCGCGCCGGAGGAGGCCGAGCCGCTCCACCCGCCGCAGGCCGGCCGGGTCGAGGACGTGCTCGATCCCGCCGACCGGGAGCGGCTGGTCGAGGCGCAGCCCCAGCATCACCCGCTCGAAGGCGCGGGTGCCGGCGGAGAGTGGCTCGAGCGCCCGCGGCGGGCGCCTGCCGCGGCGCAGCGCGCCGACGTAGCGCGCGAGCGACGGCTCGTTCCGCCAGCGGCGGGCGCCGACCGTGCTCACCGCCCCGACCCCGAGCCCGAGGTAGTCGTGGCCGAGCCAGTAGCCGAGGTTGTGCCGCGCCCGCAGGTCGCTGCCGCCGGCGCGGTCGGGCCGGCGGCAGAAGCTCGCGGTCTCGTACCAGCGGTAGCCGGCGGCGGCGAGGACGGCGACGACCCGCTCGAGGTACGTCTCCATCGTCTCGGCCTGCGCCGCGAGCTCGGTCCCGTGGCGGTGCGCGAAGCGCGTGCCGGGCTTCGCCTCGAGCTCGTACGCCGACACGTGCTCGGGCGCGAGCGCGACCGCCTCCTCGAGGTCGTGCTCGAGCTCGGCCACGCCTTGGCCCGGGATGCCGTAGATCAGGTCGAGCGACAGGTTGGCGAACCCGGCGTCGCGGAGGACGCCGACCGCGCGGCGAGCGTCCTCGGGGCCGGCGGCGCGCTCGAGGACGGCCAGTAGGCGCGGCTGGAAGCTCTGGACGCCGAGCGACACCCGGCTGACGCGGTTGCGCGCGAGCAGGGCGGCGAGCGCCGGCGTCACGGTCTCGGGGTTCGCCTCGACCGTCACCTCGTCGGCGTCGGGCAGCGCGGCGAGCAGCCGCTCGAGCGCCGGCAGGCGCGTGAAGGTCGGGGTGCCGCCGCCGAGGAAGATCGTCTCCGGGCGCGGCGCGAGGAGCTCGCGCTCGAGCTCGAGCTCGGCGAGCAGCGCCTCGACGTAGCCGTCGTGCTCGCCGAGCCGGCCGACCGCGGTGACGAAGTCGCAGTAGCCGCAGCGGTGGGCGCAGAAGGGCAGGTGGACGTAGAGGTGCCGCGCGCCCGTCACCGCTTCCCCTCCCCGAGGTTGAGCACGGCCAGGAACGCCTCCTGCGGCACCTCGACCGCGCCGACCTGCTTCATCCGCTTCTTCCCTTCCTTCTGCTTCTCGAGCAGCTTCCGCTTGCGCGTGATGTCGCCGCCGTAGCACTTGGCGATCACGTCCTTGCGCTTCGCCTTCACCGTCTCGCGGGCGATCACGCGCGACCCGATCGCGGCCTGGATCGCGACGTCGAAGAGCTGGCGCGGGATCTCCTCCCGCAGCTTCTCGACGAGCATCCGGGCCCGGTCGTAGGCGGAGTCGCGGTGGGCGATGAGCGAGAGCGCGTCCACCGGCTCGCCGGCGACGAGGATGTCGACCCGCACGAGGTCGCCGGGCCTGAAGCCGACGTAGTCGTAGTCGAAGCTCGCGTACCCGCGGGTACGCGACTTGAGCGCGTCGTAGAAGTCGAGCACGATCTCCGCCAGCGGAAGCTCGTAGGTGAGGTGGACGCGGTCCTCCGACATGTACTCCATGCGGTCGAAGCGTCCGCGCCGCTCGGCGCAGAGCTCCATCACCGTCCCGACGTACGCCTTCGGGACGATGACCGACGCCCTGATGTACGGCTCCTCGACCTCGTCGACCGCGCGCGGCATCTCGGCCGGGTTGTGCACCTCCGTCCACGCCGGCGCGTTCCGGGCGCGGACGCGGTAGGCGACGTTCGGGGCGGTGACGAGCAGGTCGAGGTCGAACTCGCGCTCGAGCCGCTCTCGCACGATCTCCATGTGCAGCAGGCCGAGGAAGCCGCAGCGGAAGCCGAACCCGAGCGCCTGCGAGGTCTCGGGCTCGTAGAAGAGCGCGGCGTCGTTGAGCTTCAGCTTCTCGAGGGCGTCCCGGAGCTCGGGGTAGTCGTCGGAGTCGGTCGGGAAGAGCCCGGCGAACACCATCGGCTTCACGTCCTTGTAGCCCGGCAGCGGCTCGCGCGCCCCGCCCTTGTCGGAGGTGAGCGTGTCGCCGACGCGGAGCTCCGACACCTCCTTCAGCCCGGTGACGACGTAGCCGACCTCGCCGGCGGACAGCGCCTCCACCGGCTTCATCGCCGGCGACATGAAGCCGATCTCCTGCGCCTCGAAGCGCGTGCCGAGCGCCATCGCGCGCAGCTCCATGCGCGGCCGGAACGTGCCGTCGACGACGCGCACGAACGCCACGACCCCCCGGTACTGGTCGTAGGAGGAGTCGAAGATCAGCGCGCGCGGCGCGCCCGACTCGTCCCCGGACGGCGGCGGGATGCGCTCGACGATCGCGTCGAGGACGGCCTCCACGCCCTCCCCGGTCTTCGCCGAGATGCGCAGCACGCGCGCCGGGTCGTCCCCGAGCAGGTCGGCGAGCTGCTCCGCGGTCCCGTCGGGGTCCGCCTGCGGCAGGTCGATCTTGTTCACGACCGGGACGATCTCGAGGTCGTTCTCGATCGCGAGGTACGCGTTCGCGAGCGTCTGCGCCTCGATCCCCTGCGCCGCGTCGACGACGAGCAGCGCGCCCTCGCACGCCTGCAGCGAGCGGGAGACCTCGTAGGTGAAGTCGACGTGGCCCGGGGTGTCGATCAGGTTCAGCTCGTGCCCCTTCCACGACACCCGCACCGCCTGCGCCTTGATCGTGATCCCGCGCTCGCGCTCGAGCTCCATCGAGTCGAGCACCTGCTCGCGCATCTCGCGGGCGGAGACGGCGTGCGTGAGCTCGAGGATCCGGTCGGCGAGCGTCGACTTGCCGTGGTCGATGTGCGCGATGATCGAGAAGTTGCGGATCGCGTGCTGGTCCATGGAACGATCAGGCGCTGCGGAAGCGCCCTCGGAGTGAGAGTAGCGTCCCGATCTCGCGGACCCGCAGGGCGCGGCAGGCGACGAGGTAGGCGAGCAGCGCAGCCACGAGCGCGGGCACGAGCGACGCGACCTGCCCGCCGAACGAGCGACCCGCCGCCGCGTCGAGCGGCCGCCAGACGGCGTAGGCAGCCGCGCCCGCGAGCGCGGCGGCGACGGTCACCCCGGCGAGCGAGCGAGCGAGCCCGCGCCCCTCGACGGAGCCGAGCCGGCGCCGCAGGACGAGCAGGAGCGCGGCGCTGCCGGCGACGTTGACGACCGAGGTCGAGAGCGGGATCCCCCACGTGCCGAGCCGGTAGAAGGCGGCGTCGAGACCGGCGTTGACGCCGAGGTTGCCGAAGGCGACGAGCGTCGGCACCCAGTTCTCCTGCAGGCTGAAGTAGGCGCGGTTCAGCATCAGCATCGTCCCGTTGAAGGTGAGGCCGAGGCTGAAGGCGGCGAGCGAGGCCGCCACGACCGTCGTCTGGTGCGGCGAGAACGCGCCGCGCTGGTAGAGCAGGCGCACGATCGGCTCGGCGAGCACGGCCGAGACGACGCTCGCCGGCACGAGCAGGAAGGCGATCTGCCGCAGGCCGAGCGCGACCGTGCCGCGGAAGCCGTCCATGTCTCCCCGGGTCGCGGCGCGCGCGAGCGACGGGAAGAGGACCGTCGCGACGGCGACGGAGAACATCCCCTGCGGGAGCATGTAGATCCGGAACGCCTTGTCGATCGCGGCCGGCGCGAGCTGCGGGTCGATCAGGCGCGACGCGAAGAAGGTGTCGACGACCGCGTTGACGTTGATCAGCCCGAGTCCGAGGGTCACCGGCAGCATCAGCCTGAGCGTCCGCCAGACCGCGGGGTCCCGCCAGTCGATCACGACGTGCAGGCGGCCGTCCTTGCCGCGCAGCCACGGCACCGGCAGCAGCACCTGGATCACGGTGCCGGCGAGGATCGACGCCGCGTACACGTACAGCTTCGCGTTCGCCGAGTGGACGCTCGGCACGCCGATCGCGAGCCCGGCGATGATCGCGAGGTTCCACGCCACCGGCGCGAGCGCCGGCACCGAGAACTCGTCGTAGGAGTTGAGGATCCCGACGACGATCCCGGAGACCCCGAGCAGCGCGACGATCGGGAAGAGCACGCGCGCGAGGCCGACGGCGAGCCCGGGGTCGACCGGGTGGAACGGGCGGAGCAGGAGCGGCGCGACGAGCACGAACAGCGCGGTCAGGGCGCCGAGCCCGAGCAGCATCAGCCAGAAGAGGCTCGACGCCACCCGCCAGGCCCGCTTGCGCTCGCCGCGCTCGAGCAGCTCGCTGAAGACCGGGACGAACGCCGACGAGAGCGCCGCGTCGGCGACGAGCGCCCGGACGAGGTTCGGGAGCTGGAACGCGACCGTGAACGCGTTGATCCGGCCGCGGGCGCCGAACTCGTAGGCGGCGACCATCTCCCGCGCGAGCCCGAGGACGCGGGAGGCGCCGGTGGCGAGCGAGAACACCGCCGTCGACCAGGCGAGCCGCGGGCGGGGCGCCGCGGGAGGGGCGGTGACGGCGTCCATTGCTCTGGTACGATGCCGGAGCCCGCAGACGCGGGCGTTTTCGCGAGATGGCGAACATCAAGCAGCAGCGGAAGCGGATCCGGATCGCGGCCGAGGAGCGGCTCGAGAACCTGCGCTACCGCTCGACCGTGAAGACGCTGACGAAGCGCCTCGCCGCCGCCGTCGAGCGCGGCGACCGGGAGTCCGTCGAGGCCGAGCACCGCAACCTGGTCAAGTGGCTCGACCGCGCGGTCGCGCGCGGGGCCCTCCACCGGAACACCGCCGCCCGGCGCAAGTCGAAGGCGGCGAAGCTCGTCGCAGGCTCCTCCTGATCGGCGCCGCCGGCGCGGTCACCGCCGGCTCGTGATCTCGGCCAGCGCCCGCTCGAGCTCGAGCTCGGGCGCGAGGCGCGAGCCCCCTTTCAGCGCGTGGTCGAGGCGCGCGAGCCGGACGGTCGCCGCCCGCAGCTCCTCCGGGCTGTAGTTGCGCGCCTGCGCGTACAGCTTGCCGACGTAGTACGGGCTGCGCTTCATCCGCTCGGCCGCGTCGCGGGCCGAGACTCCCTGCGCCTCCAGCGCCTGGCACTCGCGGATCCGCGCCACGTGGCTCACGAGCATCCCGACGATGCGCGGGATCGTCTTCGACCGCGGGTCGCCCGAGCGCTCGAGCATCGACTCGGCGGCGCGCAGCACGCCCGCCGCGTCGCGTGCGCCCCAGGCGTCGGTGAGCGCGAAGCTCGTCGCCTCCGGCCGCGCGGCGACGAGCTGCTCGACCGCCTCCGCCGTCACGCGCTCGCCCCCGGCCCAGGTCGCGAGCTTGTCGATCTCCGCCGCGAGCTCGTAGACGTCCTCGCCGGCCAGCTCGAGCAACGCACGGCACGCCTCGGGGTCCGCCGTCGTCCGCCGCAGCTCGAACTGCTCCGCCACCCACCGCTGCAGGCCCTTCCTCGGCGCGTCCCAGACGAGCACCTCGCCCGCGCCCGCGACCGCCTTCGCGAGCGGGGCGTCCTTCTTCAGCTCGCCGCCGACGAGCGCGAGCGTCGTCTCCGGCGCCGGCGAGCGCAGGTAGGCGGCGACCGCCTTCGCGTCCGCCGCCGTCCACCCCTCGACCCCGTCGACGACGACGAGGCGGCCGCCGCCCCCGAACAGGCCGAGCGCGTTGCAGGCCGCGACCGCGTCGTCGCCGCGCGTCTCGGCCCCGGCGAGGCGCTCGACCGCGTCCGGGGCGAAGCGCCGCCGCAGCCGCTCGAGCGCCCGGTCGACCTTCGGCCGGTCGGTGCCGGCGAGCAGGTAGGCCGGCTTCAGCCCCGGCGTCCCTGCCTCTCCGTCCGCCATCGCCGCCAAGCATAGGCGGCGGCGAGGGCGGCGCCGGCGACGGCCGCGGCCCCGCGAGGCGAGGTGACCTGGGCGGCCGGCAGCCCGCCGGTGAGCCGCGCCCAGGCGGCCAGGGCGGCCGCGCCGAGGCCGTCCGCGCGCGCGAGGACGGCGGCGAGCGGCGGCGCGACCGGCGCGACGAGCGCCGTGACGAGCGCGACGCCGAGCATCTCGGCCACGATCGGCACCCCGACGACGTTCGCGGGCACGGTGACGAGCGAGATCTGGCGGAACTGGGACCAGGTGACCGGCGCGGTCGCGAGCCCGCACGCCGTCGAGACCCCGATCAGCTCCCGCAGACCGCGGGGGACCGGGTAGCCCTCGAGCGCGCGGACGACGCGCGGCGACACGACGAAGATCGCCGCGACCGCCGCGAACGAGAGCTGGAAGCCGGGGTCGCCGACGAAGGACGGGTTCCACGCGAGCAGGGCGACCGCGGCGACGACCAGCGCCTGCCAGCCGTCCCGCTGCCGCGCCGCGAGCCAGGCGAACGAGACGAGCCCGGCGGCGACCGCCGCCCGAATCACCGACGGATGGGCGCCGACCGCGAGCACGTAGGCGCCGACCGCGGCGAGCGCGGCGAGCTCGGCGAGGCGACGCCCGGCGCCGAGCAGGAAGGCGAGCCCGGCGGCGCCGGCGCCGACCGCGCTCACCTTCAGCCCGTCGACCGCGAGCACGTGGTAGAGGCCGGAGGCGCGGAAGCGTGCGAGCAGACCGTCCTCGATGCCCTGCGTCTCGCCGAGCACGACCCCGTCGACGATCGCCTTCGGCTCGCCGGCGAGCCCGAGCGCCGCGTCGCGCCGAAGCCAGGCGTGGAGCCGGTCGCCGATCCCGGCGAGCCCGCCCCGCCGGCCGACGACGCGCCACGCCGCCAGCCGCACGACCACGTGGATCCCGCGGCGGCGCAGCGTCGCCCGCTCGTCGAAGCCGTGGGCCGGGGGCCGGGGTGCCTTCAGCCGGGCGAGCCCGTCGAGCACCGCCCCCTGCGGCGGCTCCGCCCCGAGCGGCAGCTCGAGCTCGACCGGCTCGTCGACGGGCGCGCCGTCGAACGACCGGATGCGCCCCTCCGCCCGCGCCGCGAACCGCCCCGGCCTCGGGTCGGAGGCGACCACCACGACGGCGTGCCCGGCCCGGCCGACGAGCGGGGCGAGCGCGCTCCGGTCGAGCGCGTCGAGCCGCGCGCTCGCCCACCACCAGCCGACGCACAGGGCGAGCGCGGCGAGGCACGCCGCCCGCGCGGCCGGCGTCTCGGCGGCGACGAGGACCGCGGCGGCGAGGACCGAGCCGTCGAGCCCCGCCTCGTGCACGCGGACGGCGTTCGCGAGCGCAAGCCCGGCGCACAGGGAGGCGGCGAGCAGGTGCCCGGGCGCCCGGAGCCAGACGAGGAGCGCACGGCCCGTCGGCGAGAGGGCGAGCGGCGGGCGGGTCACGGCGGGATCACGAGGCCGCGGAGGTCGTCGATCTTGGCCGGGCCGATCCCGGGGATCGCGGCGAGGTCGTCGACCGAGCGGAAGGGGCCGTGCGCCTGCCGGTAGTCGACGATCTTCTGGGCGGTGACCGGCCCGATGCCGGGGAGCGCGTCGAGCTGCGCCGCGGTCGCCGCGTTGAGGTCGAGCGGGCCGCCGGGCGCGGCGGGCCCGCCGGCCGTCGCGCCGCCCGCGCCCGGCACGCGGGCGGGAACGAGCACCTGCTCGCCGTCGGCGAGCGGGGCGGCGAGGTTGACGAGCGCCGTGTCCGCACGCGCGGTCGCGCCGCCGGCGCGCGCGAGCGCGTCGGCGATCCGCGCGCCGGCGCGGAGCCGGTAGAGGCCGGGTCGCCGCACCGCGCCCGCGACGTCGACGACGAGCACCGCCGGCGAGGGCGGCGCGCCCGCGCCGGCGGCCGGGGTGGAGACGATCGGCGGGGCCGCCGGGGGCGGCGCGCCCGGGGAGCGGACGAGCCGGCCGAGGGCGAGCACGCCGGCGACCGCGCACACGGCGGCGGCGAGCAGGCGCGTCCGGCTGAGCGACATGGACGAAGCGTGCCGAAGCGCTCGTGACGCGTCTGTGACGACATCGCACCAATTCCGTGACACGGCGCCGGCTCCGCGTCCGTCCGCCCGACCGGCGCGCCGCGTCTCAGCCGCCGGCCCGGAGCGAGCTCAGACGACGAGGTTCACGAGCTTGTCGGGCACGACGAATGCCCGCGGCTCCTTGCCGTCCAGGTGCGCCCGCACCTTCTCGGAGGCACGGGCCAGGGCGATCAGCTCCTCCTCGGGCAGGCCGGCCGGGACGCGGATGCGGTCGCGCACCTTCCCGTTCACCTGCAGGACGAGCTCGATCGTCTCCGGCTTCAGCATCGCCTCGTCCGCGACCGGCCACGGCGTCGCCCAGAGGCGCTCGCGGCCGAGCCGCTGCCACAGCTCCTCGGCGACGTGCGGCGCGTACGGCTGGATCAGCGACACCGCGGTCTCGGCCGCGAAGCGCGCGTCGGCCGCCCTCGGATCGGCGGCGATCTCGTTGACGAGGACCATCACGGCGGAGATCGCGGTGTTGAACGACTCGCGCCGGCCGAGGTCGTCGGTCACCTTCGCGATCGCCTCGTGCGCGGCGCGGGCGAGCGGGCTCGTGCCGTCGCCGCCGGCGGGCGCCCCCTCGGCGACCTGGTTGACGACCCGCCACAGCTTGCGCACGAAGCGCACCATCCCCTCGAGGCCCGCGTCGGTGAACTCCATGTCCTGGTCGGCCGGGCCGATGAAGAGGATGTAGAGCCGCACGGGGTCGGCGCCGTACTGCGCGACGAAGTCGTCGGGGCCGACGACGTTCCCCTTCGACTTCGACATCTTCGTGCCGCCGAGCTGCACCCACCCGTTCCCGTGGAAGCGGGCGAACGGCTCGCGGAACCCGACGAGGCCCAGGTCGGCGAGCGCCTTCTGGAAGAAGCGCGCGTAGATCATGTGCATCGTCGCGTGGTCGACCCCGCCCTGGTAGAAGTCGACCGGGCCCCAGTAGTCGACGATCTCCCGGTCGAACGGCGCGCGGTCGTTGTGCGGGTCGCAGTAGCGCAGGAAGTACCAGGAGGAGTCGACGAACGTGTCCATCGTCTCCGGCTCGCGCCGGCCCGTCTCGCCGCAACGTGGGCAGGCGACCGTCATCCACTCCTCGGCGGCGGCGAGCGGCGCCTCCCCCTTGGGGCGGTAGTCCTCGACCTCGGGCAGGAGGACCGGCAGGTCCTCGTCCGGCACCGCCACCGGCCCGCACCGCGGGCAGTGGACGATCGGGATCGGGCAGCCCCAGTAGCGCTGGCGCGAGAAGCCCCAGTCGCGCAGCCGGTAGTTGACCGCCGGCCGCCCCTTCCCGCGCTGCTCGAGCCAGGCGACGATCGCCCGCTTCGCCTCGGGCGAGCTCATCCCGCTGAAGCGGTCGGAGTTGACGAGCTCCTCGTCGGCCGTGTGGGCCGAGTACGCGCCCTCGGGCGTCCCGCCCGGAAAGCCGCGGGGGACGACCACGGTTCGGACCGGCAGGTCGAAGGTCTTCGCGAACTCGAAGTCGCGTTCGTCGTGGGCCGGGACGGCCATGATCGCGCCCGTGCCGTACTCCATCAGCACGTAGTCGGCGATCCAGACCGGGATCTGCTCACCGTTGACCGGGTTGACGGCGTGGAAGCCGGTGAACACGCCGCTCTTCGCTCCCCCGGCGGCGCGCTCCTCGCCGCGACGGGCGGCCGCGATCCGGACGTAGTCGCGAATCTCCGCCGCGCGCGCGCTCCGCTCGGCGATCGTCTCGACGAGCGGGTGCTCCGGCGCGAGCACGAAGAAGGTCGCGCCGTAGAGGGTGTCCGGCCGCGTCGTGAACACGGGCACGGTCTCGCCGAGCTCCGGGAGCTCGAACAGCACCTCAGCGCCCTCCGACCGACCGATCCAGTGCCGCTGCGCCGCGACGACCCGCTCCGGCCAGTCGAGCGAGGAGAAGTCGAGCAGCTCCTCGGCGTACTTCGTCGTCCGGAAGAACCACTGCTCGATGTTGCGGGACTCGACGACGGCGCCGCAGCGCTCGCAGCGTCCGTCCTTCACCTGCTCGTTCGCGAGCACCGTCTGGTCGTTCGGGCACCACTTCACCGGCGCCGCGCGGCGGTAGGCGAGCCCGGCCTCGAAGAGACGCAGGAAGAGCCACTGCGTCCAGCGGTAGTACGCGGGCTCGTGGGTGGAGAACGCGCGCGGCCAGTCGATCGCCCAGCCGATCGTCTTCATCGTCCGGCGGATGGCCTCGATGTTGCGCTCGACGATCGCGCGCGGGTGCCCGCCGCCCGCGATCGCGGCGTTCTCGGCCGGCAGCCCGAACGAGTCGAACCCCATCGGCCGCAGCACCTCGTAGCCGTTGCGCCGGTAGAAGTGCGCCCGGACGTCGCCGATCGTGTAGACGAGCATGTGGCCCATGTGCAGCGACCCGGACGGGTACGGGAGCATCTCGAGCACGTAGCGCTTGCGCGGGTTGCGCGGCGCGCCGGGCGACGGGTTCGGGACCTCGAAGGCGTGCTCGGCCTCCCAGATCCGCTGCCACTTGCGCTCGATTGCGTGGGGGTCGTAGGCGTCCATGTGCGTGCCCTAGAGACGAAAAAGCCTCTCGAACGAGAGGCCGTGGGGAAGCCGGCGCGGCGCCGCCGCGGTCGCTCCCTGCCGCTAGCGAAGGAGGTTGCTCACGACCGGCAAGTGTAGCGCCGCGCGGGGCGCGACGACGGGCGCCGGCGACCGCGGGCGCGCCGGACCGCGGGCGCCGCGGACACATCGGGCCGGGTAACACCGGGACCCCACCTCCCTCCCCGATGCCGACGAGGCTACCGCCGAAAGCGGAACGTGTCTGCGACGGGCTGCGACGACTTCGTCCCTCTTCGTCCACCGCCGGGGCCGGAGGGCCGCCTCGCCGCCCACCGCCGACGCCGGAGGGCGCCATCGTCCACCGCCGACGCCGGAGGGCGCCATCGTCCACCGCCGGGGCCGGAGGGCCGCCTCGTCTCCCGGCAGCTCGGCCTCCGCGCCGGCTCCCCCGCGGATGCCGCCGGTGGCCTC
>Ga0070737_10000822_pt1 | contig 55617 bp, 28 predicted proteins | sample Coa_R1_10_FD_66438 | JGI IMG/M metagenome (GOLD analysis project Ga0070737, IMG submission 66438) | Surface soil microbial communities from Centralia Pennsylvania, which are recovering from an underground coalmine fire - Coalmine... | ecosystem: Environmental > Terrestrial > Soil > Unclassified... | reverse complement strand
TTATTTAATGCGTATTGAACCCAATGGATTGCAGAAGGCCCTTAATGTGTTGATAAAAATTCCATTCGATTTGATTTATATAGATGGTTTCTTTTTCAATTCATCTTATTCTAATATTCAATCCTTTATTGAATTTGCAAAAGAAAAAGAAGAGCAAGGTGAACTCATTCATGGTTTTTTTGATGTGGATGGAATTGAAATAGTAAATGATATTCAAAATCTCTATCCATTGATTCATAAATTAACGATTCCAGTTGCAGAAGGATTAGAAGAAACAGGTAAATATTTTAGTGTAGTGTTGAATCAAATAAAAGATCATCAAGCTGCAGCTGTGTATGCTGGGCTTGTTTCAAGTCTTTCTCCTGAAATAAGTCCTGTCAATAAAACATTGAATGTGACGTTAAAACAAGAGTTTACTAGCAATATGATTGATGAGATTCGAAATGCTGGCCTTGTTTGTTTCCGCACAAGTATAAAAAAAGGTGTGGTTTGCGCATCTTCCAGTGCAGCAGTTGCAACAGAAGATAGTCCTCATAAGCATATTTCCAATTTCCGCATTGCTCAATCTTTTTTGAATGAATTAAGTGCGCAATTGGATCAATTTATAGGCAACACAGGAATAAGTTTTATTCAAGATCAAGTAGAAGAGATTCTTGAATCCTTATTTGCTCAATATGTGCTCATGAATCGTATTAAAACAGGAAATTATGATATAAATATCGACAAGGTAAATGGCATTGTCTCTATATCTATTGAATTAGTTCCTGTGTTTTCTATCTATAAGATTCATCAAGCTTCACAAGTGAGAGTGAGATTATGATTAAAGAAACTTATACAAGTAGTGATCCGGTGATAGATCCTTATTTGGATAATCGCTTAAGATCAGATAAGCCTATTACGTTTTTAGGATTTATTGATGAGTTTAAAAAACTATGGTCACTCGCTGGCAAGGAAGCAGAATTTATTCGTCAGCAGCCTTTCCATCAAGACATGAATTTTCCTATTATCACGTATCATACATTAAGACGTATGGTGAATCGTGATTTTAAAGAAATAAAACCAAGATATCGTACCACGATACGTCATCCTTACATACCAGACGAGTATGTAGAGTTAAAAGGTCAAATCTTTGACGTGTGGGTACAATTTGATGTTTGTTCCACTAGCGCTGATGAAGCTGATCTTTTAGTTGAAGAACTCGATGATTTTATTCAGACGTATCGAGGCTACTTCAAAAAAAATGGAGTGCAAGAAATTACATTCTTTGCTCAAGAGACTGATATTGTGGATAACAGCCTCCGTTTCCCCATAGCGGTACGGCCTGTCCAATATACATTTCGATTTGAGAAAATTACCCCAATCTTCTTAAATCAAATTGAACAAATTGTTGCTCAAGCAACAGCTGTTAAGCCCCAAGAACTTAATGTTTAAATAAGGAGTTGAATGAAAATGGCACAAGAGCAATATGAAAATCTCCCTGGTGTCAAAGTGACCTACCAAGATGGAAACTTATACTCAGGAAATCAAAAGCTTAATGCCAGTACTCAATCTATGTTGATTATTGGCTCCGCGGTTGATGGTCCTGTCGGGGTGCCAATTAGTGTTAAACAGATTGGTGTCAAAACTGCAGATAAATTATTTGGTGGTTTAATTGACCGTAAAACTAAACAGCCGCTGCCAACAAGTTTAGTTCGTGGTATGTATGAAGCAATCAAAGCTGGTAATGAAGATATTCGATTGCTTCGTTTAGATGGTCGTTCTGCTAGAACAGAATTGGCTGCAAAAGATTTGGCTCGTTCTACTGAGCAGTTTTTAGATTATGCGTCAGGGAATAAGGCTTTCTCTGCACCTGTTAATGTTCCAAGTGATGGTGTATTTGTAGAAATCACATCCATTTCGGAAAAAGATGCTTCAGGAAAAACTGTGGTATTAAACCCGACAAGTGTGATTGATTATATTGATAAGACACCGGGAGCAGAGCAAATTTATTTTTATTCTAATAAAATGCGTCCTGGAAACACAGTTGTTTTTGATTTCGATTATGAAACACGAACATACACTTTTGTGCCTAAAAAAGATAACTCAGGAAATCCTGATTATTCAGATCCTGACTATACATTAACACGAGATGCAACGAATAAACATTATTTCTATTCATCTCGTTCAAATTGGTCGCAAAAATTAGAATCTGGTCACATTCCTGTGGTGACAGTAAAATCTGCATCTGGTGCAGTTTATACGATTCCTTCAATGAACGCTGCTGGTGAATATATTTACCGAGTTGGTAAAGGTGACACTGCCAATCCATTGTTGGATCCATGGTCTAGCAAAGACTATAAAAATGGCGGTATTTTCTTTACATCTGCTTATGATGCTGAAGTGGCAAAAGGCACTTATCCAGACATTACAGCAACTGGTGTAAAAGTCATGGTAGAGTACGCATGGTATACTGCTCTTGCCAACCATGGAGAATCTACTGCCAAGATACCTGGAACCGCTGTGACTTATGATTTAAATTATACACCTATGACGGATGGATTCTCGTTGTTTTACGTAGTAGATGGCGTAAAAACCGAATTAAAAGAAGGTACCGATTACAGCTTAAGTTTGGTTGAAAAGAAAGTAACAGTAAATGCAGGTGTTGCTCCAGTTGGTGCCCCACTTTATGCTAACTATAAAACTACATCCTCTACTACTAGTGATCCAGTTCTTGTTGTAGAAGGAAAATACCCTGGTAGTGTATATGGTACATTAACAGATTTCTATGATACTAGTACGATTACAGGCGTTGCAGTAAAAGTGGAAATCGATCGTGAAGATCCAACTGGTGAAAACAAAGTTATTACATTCTTCAAGCCGGAATCAAAGAGATTAACTTATAAAGATGACGCTTTGGTATACCGCACAAAAGATCTGACACGTGTTACAACATTACGTGAATTCGTAAACTATGTAAACAATGACCCGATGAATAACATTGTCACTCTAAGTTGTGATAATATCTATGGTCCAGTTCTGCTAAAAGGTCTTCTTCCAACTGACACGGTATATCTTGGGCAAGTATCTCCAGGTGTACTAAAAGAAGATCCAACTCAGCCTGCTAATACGCCGGCACGCTATCCTTGGCTTGGTGATGATGGAATTTATGATGTGACCAATGAAAAAGATATGAAGCGTGTCTATGAGATTCTTGGTGGTAAATACGATACAGATCTTCAAGGAAATTCCGTTCTTGTGCAACAAGGTATTTATCAAAAATTAGAAAACTATGTGGTGGATGCAATCGTTCTTTTAGATGTGTATGCCAATACAAAAATTGAATCCGATGAAGGATCAGTGGAATCGAAAAACTTTGCTACTCAATTGGCTCAGCATTGTGCAGTTGTCACAGCAAAAACCTGGGAAACGATTGGATTTATTGGTGTGGCGCCAGTGCCAAACGCAGATCTTGTAAGTGTTCAAAATTACATTGATGAATTAACGGCTCCTGGAATGAATGAGCATTATATGTACAATGAAGCCACTCATGAGTATATCTTGGATGATGACGGAGAACGGATTGATATTGGCCGCTATGTGAATGTTGTCTTTGGTCCGGAAGTGGGGCTCACAAATGAGAAGCTTGGAAATTATGTTTCAAGCGGTGTAGTGGTATATGCTGCACTGACCACCACTTTAAATCCAGAGGTGGCTACGACCAACAAATCCATGGATTCAGTTTATGGCCTTCGTTATTTACTATCTGAAGCACAACACAATCAATTGGTTGGCGGCCGCTATGTAACATTTGATCAAAAAACCAATAATAATGGAGTATCGCGTTACGTAGTAAAAGACGGTGTAACAGCAGCTTTACCAACTTCGGATTACACTCGTTTATCGACCGTTCGTATTACACATGCCGCAGTTCAATTGGTTCGTCAAACTGCTGATCCATTTATTGGACAACCAAACGGTCTGGCACAAAGAAATGCTCTAGCGGCAGAAATTCAAGCAGGACTGGATCGTTTAAAAGAGCTTGGTGTTCTTCAACGTTTTACCTTCACGATTTACAGTTCTGTTCAAGATAAGGTTATTGGCAATGCCTTTATTACTCTTGAACTCGTACCACAATTTGAGACTCGTAAGTTCTTAACTTCTGTTGTCTTGAAAGCTAGTTAAGTAAAGTTTATTAAACTTAACTTTATTAATAATATGGGGGCTTCGGCTCCCATGTAATAAATAACAAGGAGTGAATAAATATGACTCAACCTAATATGGAAGGGTACACTCGTACATTTAGCTCATTTTCTGGGGCTGATATTGTAGCATCTTTCAATGGTAGAATCATTGGAGAATTACAAGCGATTAGCTATTCCGTAGTAAGAGAAGTTAGTCCGGTTATCCTGTAAAAGTATAGGCCGGAGTAAAATCCTGCTCAAATCGGTGAACGGATAGTACCCAACGCCGAGGGTAAGGTTAACACGAAACCAATGCCCGTAGAGACTTTATTATTTTACTAAAATATGGTAAAATAATATTAACTATTAACCCACGCCAAAATGTAGTTGGCTATAAAGGGAGGAAGAAAAATGAATAAAGAATTTGCATGGGTGTTAGGAATGCTACTATCAGATGGAAGTATAATAAATCCATCTTATCGTAAAAAAGGAGACGAAAGGCATTTAAATTGGACACTTCATATAAAAGATAAAGAAGTACTTGAAAAAATTAAAACGATCCTTAATACAAAAGCAAACATTGCAGAATATCCAGAATATAAATCTCCTCAAGCTAAATTGCGTATTTATGACCGAATGGATATAGTAGAAAAATATGCCGACATAAAGAGTAAAATCCCAGAGGACATAATTGGCTATGAAAGACATATAATGAGAGGCATGGTTGATGGAGATGGGTGCTTACATTATAGAAAAAATAGAGGATCATTTCGTATAAATTTTATTAATGAAGTGTATGAAATTGTTGAATGGTTTTCAAAAACTTTATCTAAATTTATAGGAATTCCATTAAAAGAACCAAAATATAAACCACAAGATCATTTATGGATCGTTGAGTGGGAAGGGAAAGTTGCTAAATATATAGCTTGGTTTTTGTACCATGGTGATATTGAACATTGTGTATTAAAAAGAAAATATGATTATTATAAAAAATATGTCTTAAATAAAAAAAATTCAGATTCATATTTAGAAGAATTATTAAATTCATTGGATTTGAAGATCAAAGACAAAAAGATTTCTATGAATACACATTGGGGTACAACACTTGATTGGTGTAAGATGTTACAATTTGTTTTAAAACCATGCATTCCAATACCTGTAAACAAAGGTAAGAAAAAATATTACGAATTATATCTTCCGAATAGTTAACACGCAGGACACTTCATGTTGTGAAACATTAAGTGAAGGCATAGTCCAACTAATGCTATACAATGGGTTCACCAGATCCAAGATCTTTTAGCCGCGGTAAACGTGGTATCTCGGGCTCCTTGATCTTTACCCAGTTTGACCGGGATGCATTAATGGAGGAAATGAAAAAATCCTATCAAGGTGCACCAGAATTACTGTCTATTCAACAATTCTTTGCTAACTCTGATACGGAAGAAAATGCTATTCTTAGTGGCTTAAAAACGACTCAAGGTGGTTATGGTGTTGCTACTTGGGACGATATCATGACCAAAATGGGATATGCCAATGTGGGCACATCTGGATTTAATGTAGATGCTCTGACTGGATTCTACACGCCAGAATATGCAGACCAATTAATGCCTTTTAATATTGCAATCACCATGGCTAATGAATTTGGCGGCCGAGCAGGAATGGAAATCTACGGAGTTCAAATCCTAAATGAAGGTTCTGGTTTCTCTGTAGATGATGTTGTAGCAAGCAAGGCTTACAGCTTCGTGGCTCGTAAAATTAAGGGTGTTCAACCAAAAGATAATCTTCGAGTATCTGGGTCTGATAGCTTTAGTGCCACAGTTGGAAATCTATTTAATGCTTCTGTACTTGGAAACTAATCTTATAGGGCGGCTTTTTTGGCTGCCCTTTTTACATATTACAGTTATGAGGTGATTCGCATGGTTCCATCTGGAAGTAATAAGATTCATGTTCCAAAGGGGTATCAAGCGTCCTTTTCCACTTACTCAGGAGCAGATATGGTTGCCACACTCAATATACCAGGAAAAGGCCCGATTATTTTTGGAGAACTTGCTAATATTTCATATTCTATTTTTCGTGAAAAAACACCAGTCCGTGCACTTGGAAGAGTCAGCATGAAAGGGTACACCAGAGGCATGCGCACGATAACGGGTATTCTTTCCTTTATTGATTTTGATGAAACCATTGTATACCGTGCTATGGAAGAGGTGGCCATGCATGGATACAAAATGATGATGGATGAAATGCCTCAATTTGATGTCACTATATCCATGGCAAATGAATTTGGATTTCGCAGCAGTTTAACATTGTATGGCATTACAACCTATTCAGAAGGAAAAGTCATGGGTGTTGATAATATTTATACAGGTTCTGCTTATGAGTTCTATGCGCTTGATATTAGTCCATTAACACGGGTGAGTTTATGACATACTTTAATCGATATTTTCAAACAAAGAAAAATCCCAATCCGCAAGGAAATCCTTATAGAAGACCAGACACACATGTAGAATATCAAATTTTTAGTGAGGATTATTTTAGTGGGGCTGATGTGAATATTTTCTTTGGCGATATTTGGGTAGATGAAGCAACAAACTTAACGTTTCAATTGATAGAAGATGTGATGCCGATATATGGATATGCATCTTATACTTTTGATACAGCTGTGCGTGGAAAGCGAGTGATAGCCGGCTCTTTTAACATCAACTTTAAATCAGCAGAATATTTAAAATCTGTATTGGATAATGCCATGGCGATTCAATACACTGTTCAAAAAGCCCAGCAAGAAGGAGTCATTCAGCCGAGTGATTTTCAAAAATACAAGCTAGATGATATCTTAAAAAAATATGGAAAAGAAAGTTTTGACCAAATTGCAGATGAATTTGAACGTGCTTTGTGGGGTATATCCGAGGATAATAAAAAATTATTGACTGATGCAAGAGGAACTTATTTCCCACGAGACTCCTATGGGTTTGATATAAAAATTAATTATGGGGCAGTATCTGAATCCATGTATCATCCTACTAGTCAATTCTTTACGCCAAATGCAAAAGCAAAACCTAATATTACAGTGGAATCGATTAATGGAGTTCAAATTACAGGCTTTTCAAAAGTAGGAATTGGAACAGATAGTCAAGGAATGCCGATTCAAGAGTCTTATAGTTTTATAGCAAGAGATTTAAATGGACCTTTATACAATCGATAAATTCAAGTATAATATAATTATGTAACACGTTACATGATATAGAAAGGGGATTTTTATGACAGGGACAGAGAATGAGCAAATGAACATGTTTGATGTAGAGGATACTGCCGTAAAGTCAGTCCATCAATATACACCAGAAATGTTAAAACAGTTAAATGATGCAGTAAATCAATTAGATCAAGACAAAGCGACTACAGAACCGATTGAGCCAGAAGAACCATTGAATGAATTTGGATTCACCGAATCTGAATGGAATGCACCCATCTTTGATGGCGGTCCGACTCGAAGAGAAATTGAAGAGTGGAAACAAAAATATGGTGCCGTTTATTTCACACCATTCGAAGAGGAGATTTTTGTGTGGCGCACATTAGGGCGAGATGAATATAAAGTCATGATTGATGATCGTTCTTTAACTACGATGGATCGAGAAGAATTAATGTGTGAAAAAGTTGTTCTATTTCCCCGAAATTATACACGCGCTGTCATGAAATCTGGCAAAGCAGGAATTCCATCTTTATTAGCTGAAATGATTATGGATAAATCAGGATTTGTGGCATCAAGCGCACCAATCAAACTTTAAGCAGGGATTAGCACCCTGCTTTTCTAAAAGGTGAAAATAGATGGTAAGCCAAGAACAAATCAATCAATGGAAGCAGAAATATGAAGAAATCTTTAGTATGCCGATTCAAGGGCAAGACTATATTTTTCGTGTAATTGGTCGTGAAGAATATCGAGCAATTATAGAAAAGGAATTGCCACTCAGTCAGCAGCAAATTGAAGTGTGCAAGCTAGCCTTATTGTATCCGGAAGACGCTGATTTTTGGCAGCTTGCTGGTATTGCAGAAACCTTATACAATTCCATACTTGAATTATCAGGTTTCTTGCCAGGACAACTCGAATATCTTTATTTTTTGTTTCAAGAAGATTTATTAAATCCAGATATCCATGCAGATCTTTTAATTCATGAAGTGTTTCCAGAGTATAAAATTGAAGAGATTCAAAATTGGTCGCCAAAGAAGTTGGTGTACTATTTAACACGAGCAGAATGGGTGCTAACCAATTTGCGAGGTGTTCCCATTACAACTTTGGGTGAGCAAATTACCATGTTGCAAGATCAAATAAAAAAACAAGAACAACAAGATTCAAAAAATTCATCTCAACAAAAACAACAACAAAATCATCAAAAACCAGGACAGCTATCACCAAAAGAAGTAGAAGCCATGTTATCTCAAAAAATGGGACAACAAATTAGCTTAGATCATGAATCCAAGCCTGATGACTTATTCCCAGAATTGGCATGGTTTAAGGCAGAAGAGGAACGGACTGGAGACTTTGACTAAATTAAGTTGGATTAAAATGAAAGAAAGGGAATGATTCATATGGCGGCAGAAGATCAATTTGAAGGAAACCAATATGCAGGGTACTTAGATGATTCAAGTCGCCCTATGACACGTTTCCTAAAAGATGAAGAGGATGAAAATAGCCTGCTGCATATTTTGAATAAGCAGGCTTTACATATTGGTGTCACATTAGGAGTGGCTGCAATTGCTCACCGGACAGGTGCTGTAAATAGAGTAGCCAGATTTTTAAACACAGAAGGAAAAGCTTCATTACAAGCATTTAAAGAAACATGGCACCATAATGGCAAGTTAAAACAAAGCAGTCTTTCTGAGTTATTTAGAGAGTTCAATGAAAGACGTCGAACAAATGTGGAGGCACGCAAAGAAGAATTAAAGGACTTCATGCGGGCAAGGGAAACTGGTTTGGATCATGAATATGATATCGAACGAGTTATACGTCAAATAAATCATACTATTGATAAAAAGGTTCCAGATACCATTGAAAATGCCATTCGGTTTAATCGTATCATGCATGACTTGGAGCATGTTCATCAACTAGATGCTCACCATATTGAACATGTCTATCGAGCATTAGAACAAGGGGCTGTTCGAAATAAAGATTTAGGCTTCTTGCGTTATATGAAAAATGAAGAATTTAATGCCATGATGCGACAACATGGTGTAAATAGCCCTGAAGTGCTTGATGCGTTAAATACAGCCAGAGAAAGACATCAGAATATTATGCGGAATCAAGCTGAAGATATTCAGCGTATTATTGAAGCCAGGCAAGAGCAATTACGTGATTTTACGACGAAACATATTAACGGGATTGTAAAAGGCAGATGGGATCAGCGATTTCGAAATGCTATTGCCGGCCACCGATTGGCGACCGTAAATGATATCATGACCATGCATCACAACGGCCAAATTAAGTTAGATGAAGATTTACGCGCCCAAATTCAACACATTTTAGATAAAAATCAAAAGTTTGGCGAAACCATCTTTGACCGAAATCTATATGTACGTGTTGACCGAAATGGGCAAGTAAAAGATATTCATGATTACAAAGTATTTGAACAAGGGAAACGAAAAGCCATGAACTGGTTAGCTTCTACTATTCCAGGTGGTCTTGCTCACTTGCGGGATATATTAAATATTGAAGAAGCAAGAAGAACAGCCAGTATTGTTATTGTAAACCGCGGTGCCCGTTTCCAATCGTTAAATGCTCAAATGGGTGTTGATATTAAAGATACATTGCATGATGAAATCATGTTCTTCAATGGCAAGTTTGTTAAAGTAAACCCCGAATCTCTTCAAGATCCTGGTGCAGTTGAAATTCTTAATAAATATCGAGATATGTATTTGACATCTTCAAGTTTCGGTACGATTGCCAATAACTTGCGTCGCATCGGCGGCATCATGTCAGAAGAAAAGAAGAGAAATCCTGTTACACAGGTGCTTGATTTATTTAATCAAGACAAAGACTCTGGTTTTGGTTTAAATTTCAGTCTATTTTCCAAATTCTTTAATAAAGATTGGGAAAGAAAAATCATTACTGACGCCTTGAAAAATGGTGTTGATTATGATCAGTATCATGATGTACGTCGTTATTTTGAGAAATATACCAAAGGACTTTCTGCCAGAACCTTAAACAAAATCATAGATTCGGATGTATTGCCGGCTCGTGTTAAAGAGTTTATTGAAAATAATCAACTAAACTTCTCTAAAGATGAAGATATGATAAAACTGTTTCGTTATTTTGGTGAAGATGAAGAAGGAAGTCAATATGCATCTAATCAATTAAAAGCGTTATGGAAAAGATATGAGCGGGATCCGGATTCATTCTTGGCATCTAAAAAGCCGATTGGCGAATCCAATTTATTCATTGGAGAATACACCAATATTCAAACAGGAATGGACCGGATAAAACAGTCTCTTGGACTTGAAATGATTCATCAAATACAAGATATAAAAGTAAATGAATTATATGGGTCAGGTATCACATTTAACTTTCGAGAATTCATTGATAATTTGGAGCGTACAGGGAAAATTTTATCCGAAGATCGAAAAGATGCTCAATTCTTATATAGCTTCTATGAATTTCAACGAGCTGGACAATCCATTTATACTGTGTCTGAAACAACATTAACCCATGTAAATGATTTGTTTACTGGAACGGATGAAACTTCTCAATTATTTCAACAGAATCTAAAAGAGAATGTAAAACGCACGAATCCTTTCTATGAACGATTTACCGGCACACGGCCGCTCAACCAAGTAGGAAATGATTATATTGCAGTCAATAAAGCATGGTCTGGTTGGAATGGATGGGACACGATTAAAGACTTAGGTAAACAATTAAGTCTTACCACTGGCCGAAGAAATATGGAAGATGTGACCACACTTTCTATTTTTGGTGCTTATTATCCCTTCTACCGCTTGCAGGATGCCCTTGGAAGCGTAAAATTAGGCTTCTCTGATGATTCTATGGGAAGCCCGCTACAACTCATGTCTAGTTTGTTTTTAAAGCGTATGCTGCCAATTTATGCGGGTGTACAAGCCTATCAATATCTTGACTATCGATTGGATCAAGACACCGGCGCTGGGCTTACGGAGCGCTATCAAAAAAATGTGGCAATGGATGACTTAGAAGACGCATGGAAGCAAGATAAAGCCGGCATCACGGAGCGTAAAAAACGAGATTACATGTTGCATCCAGGTATTGACCAATGGGGGGACATGCCATCGTTGCATATACCGGGCATCGGGCAATTCGGCCCTGGAAAATTATTAGGTATACTTTTTGCTCCTGGTACACCTATTGATGAAAAAGACACATACACTTATGAGGAGATGCAAGATTATTACAACAATGGAGTGGACCCCATTCGCAAAAGTAAATGGTGGCTAATGGGTTCTAAGTCAGCTTACCGTGGCGAACGAATTACCGAGTTTCGTCCAAATCCACTTCGCATGGCTGAATCAGACTGGGAATATTCCAATGTAACAGCTACCGGTCAAGAACGTTGGGAGCATAGCTATTTTCCAACATTTGAAAACTGGTTTGGATTAAAACATTTACTAGGAATGGAAGACCCATATTGGTTTGAACGAAAACATTACTATGATCGTCCTTACTTGCTGACCGGATCCATGTTTAATCCTAATACAATGTGGCTCGGGGATATTGGAAATGCGACAATTGGGCAGTTGATCAAGCCGGTTCGCCAAATGCATCCAGAGTATTGGGGGGATCCTGTTCTTGTAACAGAAGATAATAATGCTCTAGGAGAACGGCCGAATGGTCCTATTACAACTCGAATATCACCAGCCGGTCGCATGGAGAACGTTGTAAAAGCAGGAACAGAAGATTATGGAGCAAATTCAGACCAAGGCGTAAAAATTAGGTATATCCGAAGACCTCAATTAGATGAAAAAGGAAACGAAACCGGCGCTTATGTGGTAACTGATTTAAACAGCAAGGAAACCATTTTTGTTCCTGCCAGTCTCGCGGATCGTTCAACTAATGACTTATATGAAATGGCAATACAACCAGCCGCTGATGAAGAGAATACAAAACCTCGTGCTATGTTCTCACAAGACTATCCTTATCAGCAAGAAGTGGCGAATCGAAGACTTCGAAACATGAAAGATCCACGAAGTTTGGAGTGGCGCTCGCAAGAAGCCTTTGAAAACTTCAGAGAAATGTTAGGTGCTTATAACTGGATTGTCGGAGATGAATTGATTGGATACAATCCTTATACCAATAAGACACGAATCCAAAGTGCAGATGCAGCCACTAACTTCTCGAATCAATTTTGGAATGCTAACTTGGGCTCATTAGGAGGAGAATTGTCTGAGATTGGTCGCCGTTTTGTGCGTCGTGATAGTGGCCAGTTGGAGGATTATAACCCAGTCAGAAACACGATGCCAGATTGGCTTCCAGGCTCAGATTATATTGTAAACTTTTTGGAAGGCGATGCATATGAAAAAATACCAAATGGAGTATATAGATTACCAGGTGAAGCTTATGAAAAGTTAAATAAGTTACATCCTGATAGCACTGGCGAATACGGGGCTTTCGATAAATTTAAGATCTTAGCTGATGTAGCGCCATGGTCTGATGAATATCGATTCTGGCGTGATTACTTTGTGCATCATAACACAGATCCTGAACTGCGAAAGCAAGGTGCTGAAATCAAACGTCAAGTGGCTCAACGAAAAAAGAAATATGAGTTTTATGATTACCATTTTAAGTATAAAGATATTGAAAAACATGATGTAACAATCACCAAGTTCTTGGATGACTATACGTTCTTAACTAAAGAGTATGGTGATACACCAATACGTTTGGCTGGTGTGAATTATCGCTCCAAAGCAGAAGGTGTCATGGCTCAATATTTTAAGCCGGGAGATAAAGTAACGATTGGAATTGATGCGGATAAAAGCAAGCAAATCTCCGATGATACGTATCACACAATGAGAGCCGTTGTTTTTAAGAAACATTTCAATATCAACCAAGATATTATCCGAAGAGGCCTCATGAAAGAAAATGAAACGGACTTTTCTGCTCCAGCAGTTCATGCACGGTTTACACCAGATGAGATTACCGAAGGAAGTCGCTGGGAAACAATCGCACATATGGAGTCACCACTGAATACTAAATTTTTGCAAGTAAGGACAGCACTTGAAGAATATGAACGAGATCAAGTCTACGGAAAAGATTATGCAACTTGGCGAGATTTTTTAACTCGTGACTATTTGATTCCTTCCTTCCAACAAGCATTCCGACATAACTTCTTGCAATCGGTTATGGAAGGTGGGATTGCCGGTGCTGTAGTGGGTGGCTTTTTCCTGGGTGGTGGAAAGAATCGAACTTTAGCTGGTGCCATTATTGGTGGAATAATTGGCGGCATGGGTAACATGTATCGTCATGTTTATGAATCATCTACAGGTGAAGCATGGATTCCGAAAAGAAGAAGAATCGAAAATGATATTAATGAATACTTTGACATCTTAAAGTACATGAAGTTCACCGGCCTTTATGAAGAGGCAAAACGTATTGCTGCAGAACAAGGATATGATGTAGATGAAATCAAAGAACAAATTGATTTAAAAAAGCAGCAGCATGATGAATTGGTCAAACAACTGGAAGATGAAAAACGTTACTTATTTACTCATCAACCAAAAGGCTGGGAAGATCGTAAGAAAGAAATCAATCAGCAATTAAATGCCTTGCAAGAAGATGGATGGGATGAAATAAGTCTTCCAGAACCAGTGCTTCAAGCTTTACAATATAAAGAGGAAAGTGAAAAAACATTATACGGTATTAATCCATATGATGATCGAATGAAAGTAGCTGCAGCTTTTCCTTATAAAGATAGATGGTTCTTCCAAGAGTTTGTGGATGCCCCAGAAAGGGATCGAGAGCGGATTTTGGAATTAGTCCCTGAAAATGAACGCCGTATCTATAAGGCTTTATGGGGATACGGAGATGAGGGCGTCAAGCCGCTTGAATATTACTTTGATAAATATTATCTACCTGGACCTGATTGGGCAGGGTGGCGTCCGGACGTCAATCTAGATGATATGAAAGTAAAAGCCGTCTTGAATGAAGATTTGGATTTAAGTGACTTCAACTTCTGGAATGATGACGTTGAAAACAGTAAGATGTTGCCGGATATAACACCCAAGGGTAATGATATTTATCGCCAAAATCATTTTAAAGGATATAAAGATATGGAGCGTAATATAAGAGCAGTCTTAGAGGGACAAGGTTTGCGAGATGTTACTATTCAAATTACACCAACATCTGGAACTGATATGCGCATTCATTTTAACTATCAAGAAGACCGGTCAGATGAAATTGACTATTATTTAAAAGAAAATATAGATTCTCTCATATAAGGGAGGGGGATATTAATGGCGACTATAGATGACCATATTAGAGCCATGCGGGAGACAGGAGCTTTACCTGTCATGCCAAATGAACGAAATCAGCGATCTATGGGAGTGTACTACCATACGCTCCCTAAAGTATATTATGATAAAAAACAAACGAATCCGGAAATTTTTAAAGTATTAAACCAAATTCAAAACACACCTTATCTTCCTATGAAAAATGGCGTGTTGGAAGCAAATGGAGTCAAGATTTGGAGTTATTTAACTCCTACATCACAATCCAATGTGTATGATGACACATATCGAATCGACCAACAGCGTCATATTGAAAACTTTATGGAATTCGGAAGAAGAGCTCGCCATTTAAAATCAAGAAGCAATCGCTATTTTGGTTTTGACATTGAAACATTAGGGGATATCAATTCGATCGGAAAAGAAAATGGTTTTTTCATGGCTTCTGAAATTTCTATCACCGGTCATGTGATGAAGGAGGATGGAAAGTACCATGATTCCAAACGTATGGTGTTTAATCGCTTAGTCGCTCCAGATAAGGAATCAAAAAAGCAACTCAAAAAATTAATTCAAAACTTTAAAGCTAATCCACACAATTTTGAAAATCTGAGTCCAAGTTTGCAACGGACATTAGTTGACTTGGTGCGTTATTCTACAATTGCAGAAGAAGGCATGCGTGGAGCAGTTTTCGGAAAGAATGTGCACCATTCTAACTACATTGATCAGATCTTGAAAGGCAAAACAATTCAAGTAGATGAATTAAAAGGCCGGGCCCATTATTATGCAAAGCATATGGAGAATGGATTAAAGAACTTATCAGAACATGGAATTGACCCTTCTCAAGCGATTGAAGAATATAATGCCTTTGTTCAAAAGCATAATCAAAGCTTCTTCGTTACAATGAATGGGGATCGCTTTGACTTGCCGGCCATGCAAAAATGGGGCGATTTTTTACGCGCACAAAAAGGCACGAATGTTTTGAATGTAGCGCAACCTAAGTATCACTTAGACTATCAAAAGTCAATGGAAGCCATTTTACGAAATCCAATTACGGCTCATAAGATATTTGGACGTCCGATTTATCTTGCAGATATTGATCGAAAAAAAGAATACATGATGCCATTTGAAGAAGGCTCCATGACTCTTAATGAATGGCGAAAGACATTAGGAATTTCAACAAGTGAATCGCATGCTGCCAATTATGATTCTGGTATTAAAGGAGTCGGAGGTCTTGTCTCACAAACATGGGAAAAATTATACTCCATTGTGGAAGGGTCCAATGTAGTGGATCATAAAAAAATGAAACGAAAAATTGGCCAGCGTTCTCCTTACTTAAAGTTTGACAAGACACCATTAACCATTAATGATACCTTATTTTCAACAAGAGCTATTCAGAATTACACACCTCATGCACTAGATCATCAAGCTCTTGTTGATGAAAATGGTAATTATACGTTTTACAAACCTGACTTTAATAAAAATGTCATCAATGCAGAATCTTATTATAAGCCGGTAGGTTTAAGAAAATTGGATGATCCAGACAGCAAAACTACACGAATTGCTTTAGAACTTATGGATATCAATGATGAGAAATTACGAACATTTATTGTTCGTGAAGGTGAACATGCCATTTATGAAATTGCTGACTTTCTACATAGAGGCATGGAACCAACTAATCGTTATTCAAGTAGTCTTTCCAAAAAAATTTACAATTCAAATCTTGAAGATAAATCGAGAAGAAGATATGAAGGATTATTTGACACGAATTCTTCTGCAACCCGAGGATTTGAAGCAGCCAAACGTATGTATAAAAATGCGGCCATTTACCAGCAACGCTTAAATGGTTCATGGAAAAATATTTATGATGAAGCAGTTAAGCAAACCACAGAAAACGTTCGAGTGATGCAAGAAAAATTTGGTCGGAATTTAACACAAGAAGAGATAAATGATATGCGTTACACAGTAATAGGGCGATTATTAAAAAAGCGTATCTCGCATGAAGAGATGATTGATCAAATGGATTTTAATTCTGAATGGGATGCTTTACAAAAAAAATTCGTACACAATCATACAGAAGAAGAGCAGTTTTGGAAAATGGCACCTCGTATGCTTTCTGAATTACCTTTTTATCAGCAAGCAATTGAAGCCATTGAAGCAAATATTGAAGATCCAAAGATACGTGATATTGCTTGGTCCATGTTTCATCAAGAAGTAAATGAAACTTTTGGAGCTCACCGCACCACTCGAAAACGATTGCCTTATGAAGAACAAGGATTTAAATACTTTGATCGGTTGAGTGGGAAATCTATGACGGTCAATACATCCAATCCTAATGAAGTCATTAATAAATTTATGGGCATCATTTATAAAGATACAAAAGACTTGGACAATGCAGAAAAGAATCAACTAGCAAGAGAACGATTTAAAACAACACTGGCTTCTTTGCAAGATTCTGGCATCATTAAGCAAGATTATGTAAAGCAGATTTTAAATGAGCATTACAATATGAATCTTTCCATTCCAGATTCCGTTCAGAAATTATCTTTGGATTTGATCGATCAAGGTCACAGAATGTTGGATGATATAGAAACCACTTCTCTTCAAAAACGAACTCAAGTGGAAAATATATCGAAAGACCTTGCAAATCAAATCATTTCTTCTACTATTAAACGAGCAAAAGGATTTCAAGGCTATCTGATCCGTGAAGGGGAAATAGTAAAACCTGATTTGTATCAAGGAGATTTAAATAGGTTCTTTCATGAATTGGATAAGCAACATGCGGTTACACAATTAATGCCAAATAACCGTGGAGCAGTTGAGAAGATCATCGGTCATTATATGAATATCAATCCTGATTTACATGCTCACCTTGGAATCAATAAGGCTGGTACGGAAGCTATTTTAACGATGTTTCATAAAGATGATGCGCATTCAGTTCTTCGCCATATTCATTCAGGTGCCACTGAGGCACATGCTAAATCGTTTGAAGTCCGCATTCCATTAGTTACAAGACAAGGGACTATTTCTTATGGAAACGTTCATATGAATGCTGTAACGGATATTGTATTAAGGGATGGTAAGTTTATTCCACGTTCTTCTGTTGAAAAGTTAGCAGATCTTCTAACAGACCCAAGTTTTATGGATTCCAATGGGCTTTATGATTATAAACAGATTCAAAAAGACTTAAAAGAGGGTAAGCTGGAAGATGCAACAAAACGCGTGAGGCGTTCTATTCGTACAACTTTGCAAGATCTCTCGGGGATCAAGCGAGATTTTAACAATTCCTTAAAGTATGATGGAACGGAAGCGGACATTTCTAAGCAATCTCGTGTCTATGTGGATTCTGCGATGATTCAAGATTATTATCAAAAAGGTTTATTGACTGATAAGGATTTTGCCAATCAAGATGTGATTATCAACAGTGAAAAGAAAATCCTTCATCCAAGTGTCAATCTTGGAGATTTATGGGCAGATGGAAAACATAAGATTCGTGTAAATATGGCTAAATGGGCCAAAGAAAATGGTATTGGAAATTTATATTTTTCAAACGTCAAGGGGGATGTTGTAATTGATGGCGGGGCTTCCAGGATAGATGCAAGAGATTTGCTTCCTTTTGGCCATATGACCAATCAAGGTCGTGACAACGCTGTTCAAATGCAAAATACCCGAAGGATTACGGATGAAATCGAAGAGCGGTTAAATCAAGTGGGAGCATATACAAATCTCAATGATATGACGATTACCAGATTGAAACAAACCTATGATCAGCGACTTGGCTTTAAACGAGAGGTTAATGTAAAAACTGCTTATATGTCTCAAGCAGATATTGATGCGAGAATTCAAGCGTTAATGGAAACATCCGAAGGACAAGAATTACTGCGGCGTGAAGGAATTCTTTTAGATAATGGTCAGTTTAGCGCGGCGCGTTATCCAAGTGTCTATGAACAGCAAGCTCTCCTTCACGAAGACTTAATTACTGCCTTTCAGACACATGATTATAAATTCAATCGTGGAGATGCTTTCGAGTTTCACTCATCTTTATATGATAAAAACACTGGTGAATTTATTAAGAGAGAGTTAAAACCTGGTGTCGTTATTGGCTGGCGAACGGAAAATGGCCGGCGTGAAATAGTTAGGTGGGAACAAAAACACATTGGTACGATTGTATCAGATCCGAATGATCCCAATGTAGCCATTCGTTACAATGAAGATGCTGTCAAATTCCATTTAGATATTGAAAAGTTGACGCCAAGCGGAGGAAACCGTGGATTCAGTTCGGAATTCTTAGAAGCCTTAACGGGCATTGAAGGAATCGGTGTTATTTATAACCCAGATATCGGAAAACATGAAGACTTTGGTGCGGTTCTCCGAGCGCAAGCCAATAAGATTCATGCCTATGTCAATGCTATGTCAGAAGTCGATAGGCAACGGGCTTTTGATATGATCAATAAGGCAAGGATTGGCGTTAAAGCAGAACAATACGAAGATTCATTCCATTTCCTTGACACATCTGCGAATTATAAAAAAGGAATCAATGTAAACAACTTCTATCGCTTATTTGATAAACTGAATCAAGAGTTTGCTGACCGATATGGAACCATTGAAGAAAGCAAAAACATCCAAATAGGGGATGTATACTTTAAAACCACTTGGGGTATTCAAAGCTTACGTGCCAGTTCAGTTGTCAATTACGCTACTATGGTGGATGAAAAAAGAAGATCTATTCTTGATTATGATATAGATGAAAATGGAGAATTAACGAATATCCAATATGGCAGTGAAGTAAAGGGAGTTAAATATGGTCCTCGTGAATTAGGTGTCTTACGTCGTGCGGGGCTTGAAAATGTACGTCGCTATGTAATTGATGAAATGAAAAATAGTGCGGTTGAAACAGGTCGATTGAATGAAGCATTGGGTATGATTCAATCCATTGGTGGTTTGGCTTATGGTCCCGAAAAAATGGACAACCATGTGAATGCAAGAACAATGCGTGTTGAGGACTTTGAACGATTGCCAGTGGAAGATTCAAATAAAGTATCTTTACGGCATACGGTCTTAGATTCAGACTATATAGAACAAAAATTAGGACATACACGTGGCTTCTGGTTGGAGCTTCCAAAGATTCATGTAAATGATCGAGAAGATCCTCTATCGATCAAGTATGACGGAAAAGAGATTGATAAGCTCTTTATTCCAAGCACTAGGATTGAAGGAAAAGGAAACGAAGCATGGAAAAGAGATTTACAAAGACAAATCGCTACTATTTACAATAAGGCAGCAGCAGCCACCAATGCAGTAGATCCAAAAGAGAAATATAAAGCTCATGGAGAACTGCAAAGTGCTGTTAATGATTATGCTAAATTCCTTGTTGGAAATGCATCATCTTCCAAAGGGCAAATTGGTGAAATGCTAAAAGTAAATATGCCTTATTCATCTTCTGGAATGACCAAGGTATTGCCAATATCCATTTCTTCTCAATTAGAAGGAGAAACCACCTTCATTTCACCAGATGAAGCAAAAGCCCTTGGTGTGTATGATCACATCATGAGCGGAAAAGATTTCTATGCACCTGATTTACGTTATCCAACCTTCACAGATAAAGCAATTCAGATTGTGAAATTAAAAATTGATCCTAATGCCCAAACAGGGTATCACAATGTTTCTTCTCTTGCTGCATCATTCTTGAATGCAGACTCTGATGGTGACTATAATCACATTCTTGCGATTCATAGTGATGCTGCTCAAAAAGAAATGGCAGCGCGATATCAACAGCAAGTTCATGAGCGTCTAAAGCGGCATGAAATAGCATATCAAAAGGCAACTGCCCAAGCAGATCTATACAGTGCAGAATTTATTGAAACTCAAGCTAAAGATGTTCAAAGGTCCTACACTATGGAATCTCTTGCAAATGATCATGGTTATTTCGAGCCTACTAAAATTAACTCAACAGGTGAGATGTTGGCCAAAACCGGTAAAGAATTAGTTGGTCAAGCATCAGATTTAAACTACTTCATGCGACAATTGGCCGAACGGTATCTGCCGCATGACAGGAAAGCTCGTGAAGCCATTGAAGCATTTGGTGAAGGTTTAGAGCAAAAATTGACCATCTCAGCAAAACACGTAAAAGATGGAGACATGCAATTTGAAACACGCGCTGGTGCTGCTGAATTCTTAAATGCCTTACGTAATAGCCAATTTGATAAAATAAAAGAATTAGATAAGAATTATTTTGGTAACATGTTTGCGAATGATTGGCAAATGGATGAGGCACTTTATCACTTACAATCTATTCAATCAAAAATGAAAGCCGACATGTTAAAAAATAACGCTTTACGTTTTGGAACATCAACAGGTGTCAAATTAGAGGAAAATGGCGAAAACTTGCAAGAGATAGCGAATTTCATTTTTAGAAAAAGTCCTCAAGGTAATTCCGCAAGTGAACATCTTAATCTGATTCATGAAATCATGCAAGATGCTGACATGTTGGAACAACTTGATATGCCGGTATTACAAGAAGAATACCGACCCATTAAAGAGCCTTTAAATATTCTTGAAAGCACTCCATCCAAAAAGAGACTTGGTGGGTTTAAAGGTTTAGTGGCAGATGCTTTTGAAGATCTGACTGGTGGTATCTTTAAACAAGCTACCTATGATAAGTTTCGTGATACATTGAAAAATATATTTGACGGTCCTAAAGGCGGCAGAAATAAAATGATTGCTGCTGGTGCAGGTCTAGCATTAGCTGGCTTGATGGGGTACAATACATTTAAGAATGAGCCTCTAGTTCCGACTTCCTTGCCAGAAACAACTCAAGCATCTTCTTCTGCTGATCATGGTTCTATGCCGCAACCAGCAATTGGACCTGTGGATGATCGAGGAGTAGGTGGAGGCGCCCATATTACGATTTCTGCCAAAGGAAAAGGACAGAATCCAAATTCTTTTTCCAGTATGGTAGGAGAAGGCATAACACGCTCTAATTATTCTGGTGGAAGAATTCATATGTCTATTAATCATTCAGATAACACTGCCCAATTGAATCGAATATGGTATCGAGATAAAGTGGACCAGTATACTTAGGGGGATGAAATATGACCACAACTACTTTTGATGACAGAGATGCCCTGTATGGGGCTCTCTTGGATCATCATTTGCGAATAGGAGATTCTCAATTTTATGTTCCTCCCACTGCAATCACCGTAACTCGAAAAATGAAGAACCATAAAATCAACGTGTTGCGTGGCCGCGGGAGTTTTATTAAAAGCAACGGTTATTTTGATTTAATCATTGAAATCAATTTATTTTTTCCGGATATGGTTAGTATTAATGGTGAGTTAAGACCATTACTTGCACAACTAAAAAAGTGTCCATTCTTACCTATAGAAAATACACTATTGAATAATGTGTATGATATAGAAGCTGTGACCGTTTCGGGAGTATCCGTAACATCAGTTGAAGGATTTCCACATGCCTTGCAAGCGCAACTGCAGCTATATAAATTTAATCCATTTTCCTATATTTATGATGAATCAGGAAGAAGCTTTGATGAAATGTTTAACTGGCCGCTTTTCCGCTGGTACTATCAACGAAATCTCTTTCCAGACCAGCACCCTGAATTAAAGCGATTTGCTACTTATTACGAACCTCTTCAAAATGAACTTTATAATGAGTATATGTTTCGCATTGCATCAGAAGAAGATTTAAAGAAAATGGAGAACTGGCGCATTCAACGAGATAAAATCATCAAAAAATGGATGGATGAAAAAGGTGCAGGATTAGCTAATAATTCAAGAGATTACACCATGATTGCTGGCATCCCCATTCCAGATGGATTATTTACTAGTGAAGTGACAGATGAAATCATTGAAGGGGTTTTTAACGGTAAGATAGAGGATTTGGATAAAAAGCTATTAGACGAATATGATATTTTCATGGAAAACTGGGATATTCCGGGTCTTATTTTGGAAAGTATTTCTGTGGGATATGAAAATACCATTACCTCTGTTCAATTGCAAATGCATGAAAGCCCAACGCACCAATACATGGGTTCTCAAGATACAATTATTATTGCTAAGTTCTCTACGGATGATGAAGATGCATTAGCAAGTTTAGAGCAATTTGTTCGACGGTCTACTTATTTGAATCGGATGTATCACCAATATATATCAAATGGTTTTATTCAATTTGATCATCAATTGCTTCGATTATTTGGTATCAATTATGTTGTCATTGAAGATATGGTTTCCTCTACAAGAGAGGGGTTTCCAGGAGTGTATGATATTACATTAACCATGACATCGTATAATCGGGCTCAAAAAAAGTTAGCTGAAACGGAATGGTTAAGCGAGAAAGCGAAATGGCACATACCAGACAATGCCTTCCCTTATATTTTTGATGCACCAATCTTCAAGGATTTCCAAGATCAAGGAAGTATTGAGAGTTTGGATGTTAAACAGAAAGCCATTTATGATGCGAAAGTTAAACAAATGTTCACCATAATGGAATTGTATCCTGATTTAGAACTGCCTACATATAAAGAAGTAGAACAAGCCGGTTTTAAAATTCCCAATTTAAATGGCGGGGAATTTGTAGATCCTGACTTTTTCATTATCTACAATGATCCCATAGATATTGGAGAGGAATTGACAAAGGTTTTAAGTGATACAAAAAATACTCATCTTCGGGATTCCATGAATGATAATGCATTTGTTACAGCCGCGAATATTGTTCTTGATGAAAAAACACAGAAAGCAGTTCAAAAAGAAAAGGAACAAAACAATCCTAAGCCAATAGCTAATAATTATGGTGGCCAATCAGATTATGAAAATTTATCTACTTCAGATACAGAAACCATGATTCGAAAAATAGCCAATGATTATGGAGTACCACAAGAATTAGCAGTTGCATTAGCTAAAACGTTTGATCCTAAATTGCGGCAATTTTATTCCGTAGGTAAAGGTGCCAATAAAGACTTAGGAAATGTAGAAGTGACAGAATCTAATATTCCTGTCATGCTCTCAAGCCGAAATCAATATTACACGGATAAAAACTTTTTGAGAGAAGCTGCTTATATCGGTGTCATGCGTGTTAGTCCTTTAATGGGAAATCCTGAGCAAATAGGGAACAGTATTGAGCAAAATATCGAAGTAGGAATTATCACGTTAAAATATTATCTGGACCAAGTAGAAAATGAGAAATTGGTCAATCATTATACACTTTCTGCTTTTGGTTTGGGTGATGGCTCTCAAGATGCTGTAAAAGGCCAATGGGCAGGAGCCATTTGCAAGTACTTAGGATTTGCCCGGGAATATAATCAGTTATTCAGTAACAATAAAAAAATGACATCTTCCATTACTGGTTTGGTCAATAAAGTTTTGCAAACCTCCGATCAAGTAGGAAAAAAATCTAGTCAACAGATTCAAAATGCCTTTCAACAAATTCCAGTGCCAGACTATAAAAAGGCTAATGCCAATAGCGGATCTTATTCTTTCCAGGAAAAGATTCATAAAGAACAAGATTATTCAAATTTGAATACTGTCTTTCAAGAACATTTTCATGATATGAAAAAATATGATAGACGTGGAAGATTGGTAAGAGCTTTTCCTACTTTCTTCTTAGTGTTTATTGATGAAGGACAATTCATTGGCACTGTGAAACTATCTGATCAGTTCTTCGGGTATCGAGCGGTTACGGATATTTCTTTTACAAACAATAGAAAGGTTGCATCCAGCACAGCAGTTATTGAAATGTGCAATGTATTTGGCAACTTGACGGATGCTGCTAAAGGAGTGGATTTAACACATACCAGTTTAATGGATTTGCTGAATGTTCTTTTATCACCAGGTGATTTAGCAAGAGAAGTAGAGAGAAGCCGACACCGTGATCCAAACTGGTATAAATCCATTTACTTGCGGACTGGCGCCCGGGTTCATCTGAGAATGGGATATGGTTCCAATCCTCTTAATATGCCAACTACCATAAATGGCTCCATTACATCTATTCAGAATAATGGAGAAACGGTAACAGTCATTGTTCAAGATGATGGAATCGAATTAACTCATAAATTAAAAGCATCACCAGACGACCAAACCAGAACATTTTTCTTCAGTTCTAAAGAGCCAACGGCTATTGTTGATGAATTATTAACAGACCATCAAAATTGGTTTTTAGATAAATGGGCCAATATTAGTAATGCAGAATATCTGAAACATTCCTTGGGGATCATGCACTTTGGCTTACCAGGGAAACCAATTTCCCATTATTGGTGGGATTTCACTGAGTTGCAAGATCGTCCTATCAATGAAATAACCATGAATGTATATTCTACTACCGGAAAACTGCGATATGAAGCAAATGGTTTATTTGCCAAACTAGGAAACTTCTTTGGAATTGGAGACAACGATGAAGATGGTATTAACATTAATCTCTATGATAAGTCAGTATGGGATGTACTCAGCACGGTGTCCTTGGTTGGCGAAGACATGATTTTGGCTGTACACCCATTTGACTTCCGTAACACCATTTTCTTAGGAAAACCTTATTTTCCTTTGGGGTATGAATATTTGGTTGACGGGGATAATGTTCAAACTATTAATAAACCTTTTCGCCAATATCATGTTTATGATTCCTTTACCAGTATCATTGATAATTCCATTACGGCAACAGAAGAAAATATGTATACAGTAGCAATCGGTGTCTTTAACAATGAAGGAAGTATGGATACGACATCAGCTATTTATGTTGATACTAATATCTGGCCGGAAAAACAAAAGACGGTTCAAGTTGATACACATTTAAATGTACAAGGTGTTCGATTGATCGAACATATTCCTCTCATTGGACATTTTCTAAACAAGCCATTTAAATGGTATTTTGATGAATGGACAGCAATTAAAATTGCGGCTGCAAGCTTAAGAGATTATGTAAAAGAAATGTACGATGGTTACTTAACCGTCATGGGTGATCCTTCCGTCAAACCTTTTGACCAAGTTTACTTTTATGATGCCTTTATTAATATGAATGGCCCTATAGAAGTGCGAGAAGTCAATCAGCTTATGAATTTCGAAGTAGGCTTTATCACGATGATTAAACCAGACTGTGTGGTTGTTAATAGCGACAAAACATCTGTAAGCTTCTTGCATTCTGGTATTTCTATTTTCTCTCATGTTATTGCTGTTAACACATTGCGTAATGTGTTACGAAATAGAGGATATGAAGGTTCTTATCCAATTATTAATGCTACATGGGCATCTGTTAAAAGACAATGGAGTAAATTAACAGGTAAGTTTGACTTTACTCAGAAAATAATAGATAGTTTTAAAGTGAAAAAAGCTGGTCCAGCTTCAACAGGCGGCACCATTTTTGAATATGATCCAATGACAGGAGAAGTTCGTGAATTTGCGCCTGTATCTAGTCAAATGAAGCAACGATGGGAAAAGAGTGGATTATTAAAAGATTTTGCGAAAAATCTAAAGGATTTTACCGTAAATGGCCTTAAAGACCTCTATGAATCAGCTGGGAAGTCAATAGCCGGAAAAAGTGTATTGGGTTATGATATAAGTAAGCTAGGTAAACTTAGAGGAAATATGTCTAGCCTCATGAAAACAGGAAAAGTTGGAAATGTTTTAAAATGGGGCAGAAGAGGAGCAGCAGCTGTCATAGGAGGAACGGAATTGTTAATGGGTCCTCCAGGATGGTTGGCCTTATTAATTGAGACCATGGTGACGGAAACTTTATTGGCAGGTATCCGTGAATTTATTGATCGCTGGACTTATACAAGAAAAGCTGTCATTATCACGACTTTACAAAAAGATGGAATTGAATTTTCTGCTGGCATTAATGGACACATGGGTTCTGTTGTAGGAGATTCTCCTGATGCATGGCAGGCATTTCTTAAAAGCTGGGCTGGTGAATTATTGCTTGGATTTTTAGGATCTGATGCAGCGAATTACGGCATCAATGGCATGAAGGGAGAAGCCAATGCAGTAAATCAATCTATGGATACCTTTATTACAAATTTTATCAATGCTCATCGTAAACGTGTGATTTATGATCCTGAAGTGGAAAAACGTTATGAGTTAGATAAGCAAGATGCTCAAAAAGAGCTGAATGATAAGAAAAAAGCAGATGATGATCTAGTTAATAAGATAGCCCAATACGGTGAAGAAACGCGTAAACTTTTCTCTCTCGACACATTGACCAATTGGATAAAAAGCATCTTTAATTCTCTTATAGGTGGAGGCGACGGAGGAGAAGGAGTAGATCCAAGCAGTTTTGTCACAATGGACTTAAATATTCCAAGTGGTATTTCTGCAGAAGCGATTGATAAAGCTTTTGCCGGGACTGGACTAGCTGGAACTGGAAAGTATTATGTGCAGCTTGAAAAAAGCATCCCAGCAGCACCTTCTCCAATGTTAAATATAACAGATGGTAGTTTGGTGCCTCCAACTAGTGGAAGGGTCATGAACGGATTGTATTTGGCGGCTCACTCTGCGTGGGAAACGGGATATGGGAAATCTCGAATATTTAGAGATAAACATAATCTATTTGGCTATGGCGCTTATGACAATGATCCATATAACAGTGCCTATACATTTAGATCAGTAGAAGATTGTATTTATTATGCGGCCAATAAAATTAAAGATAACTATTTAACCAAAGGCGGTAAATTTTATCATGGCCCTACCTTGCGAGGCATGAATGTATCTTATGCCACTGATAAAAGTTGGGCTGATGGAATTGCTGGTATCATGGCCAAAATTGCAAAATATGACCCTAACTTTAAAATGCCAGGTAGTGTGGGGCATGCCAAAACATCTGGTGAAATTCCAACGGTTGTCGGCCGTGCAGGGAAAGATAAATATCATATTGCTTCTGCTTCAGAAGCAGCCAAGATTCTATTAAATTTAAAATCTTTAAATCTGCAACATGTGAAATTAACAATGGTTACTCCGTATCCATATATCCGACAAGCATCATATGACATGATTGAAGCACTAGGTGCAGCTTATAAAGCCAAAACAGGTGAAACAATCTGCATTACCAGCACCTATCGTGAAGGAGATCCTGATTGGCATGGAACAGGATTTGCGGTGGATGTGGACACACCAGACTGTGGCATTATTGCAGGGAGTTATCGTTTCCCGAAAGGAAGTAAAAATAAACAAAATTTAGCGACGTTAATAGACTGTGCAGTTCAAGTTGGTTTTGGCGGTATTATACATGCGGATGTAGATGTCATAGCAGACATGCAAAAAAAATATCCAAATGTATTATTCCAGCAGCGTAATGACCATTACAACCATTTACACTTATCTTATCCAACAAAATAGGTGAGAATCATGAAATCTCAAGCAAGTGAAAAAATCAGTAAAAAAGGAACCCAAGGGGCGCTTGATAAAAGCTCCCCGGGGTTAATTGGATATGTGACCAAGTATTATCCGAATGATCATAGGTTCCCTAAAGAACAACGGCACACAGTAGATGTCGATGTGAAAATGGGGACAAAAACAACTTCTTTCAAACAAGTGCCTTGTTTTGTCTATGGTCAAGGTTTAATCGATCATGGTCTTGCGGTGAATGACCGGGTATGGGTGCAATTTATCAATGGTGATCATAAAGCCCCTATTGTCACAGCTTATTACCGAGAACCAAGCCAACTGGATTTGTTCTGGAATGATTTAAAATATGGAATCAGCGATTTTTTGAATGGTTTATTTGGAGGTTCTTAATGGCAAATTGGACAGATACACTCAATGAGTTGATGTTTCCAGATGATGAGAATATGGATGAGGCACTTGCTTCATCAACACAAGCGCAGAATCATGATATTGGTATGATTAACACAAAATCAGGGGCCGGTATTTTAGCTCGTGAAACAGGAGTATTGGAGGGGTTCTCTTATTACAATTTGGGATTTCGCTTTGATCCCAAGACCATGACGGCGTCCTTTTTTGCTCCTACGATTCAAATGTTCTGTCAAGATTATATCATTATGGATGGATCAACCTCACAAGCTTATGATCCGATCAATCAAGATTATCAAGATATTTTAAAATTAATAGGAGTACAGATAGATGACAAAGTATAATGAAAAAGACTTGGCTTTCTTTTCAGATGCAATTGCTGGCGATTTTATGTTAGGGAATTCAGATGCTGATGGGACGGTGGATTTTCGATTAACAGATGATTATGAATCAGCCAGGCAGGATATTTCTATTCGCATTCGAACACAAACCACTGACTGGGCTCCTTTTCCTAAAATCGGGGGAGACTTGGAGTTATTAGAAGGTGAGCCTAATACAAGAGAGACTGCTATGAAAGGTGTTACACAAATACAAAACACACTCACATATGATGGTCGGTTTCAACCGGCTGACGTGAATATTCGGGCTGTACCTACAGGTATAGATGAAATATCTTATTTTGTCTTTGTTGATGCCGGCGAAGATGAACCCATTATTGTAACGGAAACTTCTACTCTATAAGGTGGTGAAAACCAATGGCCTTTTTAAAAAGAAGTTTAACTGAAATCATTGATGATGCCATTACGAGGATTAAAGAGAATACACCGATCACCAATTTTAAAGAAGGTGCGATTGCTCGATCTATAGTTGAAGCAATTGCACCGGAATTTCCAACCCTTTATAACTTCATGGAAGATGTCAGAAACTCAGGATTTATTTCCACAGCAACAGGTCAGTATTTAGATTTTATTGGCGCTTTGTTTAGTTATGAACGCCGCACAGTTTCTACGTATGATGCTTCAACTGGACTTTATTCTGATGTGCCAATAGATGATGATACGTACCGCTATGAAATTTCACAGCGCGTATTGGTTGCAGCCAATGCCAATTACCAATGTGTTCGGTTGACATGTCTTGCAGTACCTGGTGTGGCTGATGTGATTGGAAAAGAATACTCCTATGGAACAGGCAGCTTTAGTGTCACGATTGTGCCTGAATTTGGCTTCACGATGGAAAGTGTACAAGGAAGTGTCCAAGCAGCACTAGATGAAATCAAAGCTTATGGTATCAAAGCAGTTGTTGTCATGCCTATTCAGATACCATTAGAATTACAAGTCCAACTGGTATTTCAAGAACAAGCAAGCATGGACCAAAAAAATCAAATCCGTGTAAACTTAAAAAATAATTTATACCAATACTTTGGTTCATTTACCTTGGCTCAAAACTTTATTTACAATGATCTGGTACAGCAAATCATGGATGCCAGCACTTTGATCCAAGATTTCACCATTACAAAATTCTATTTGAATAACACACCCGCATTATTAACCAATCAAACCATTCATGATGATGAGATGATTGTTCCAGCATATATTGACGTTTTATGATCTCCTATATTTAAACAACGAAGGAGTGAAGACACATGGCCACAACGAAAATTTTAAAACTGGATTTAGATGTAGATTTGCAACAGTTGCTTACAGACTTAGAAAGTGCCAAAGGAACCAAGTTAACTCTAACGGATCGATTGAATTTTTTAGATACTTCTTTAACCACTATAAATGATGCTGTTACCAAGTTACAAAGTAATATACCGCAGTTACAAAGTGATGTGAATGACTTACAAACAAAAATAAAAGAACTTGGTGAGTATGGAAATTTCACGGAGCACTTTGACTATGACAGTTATGGGAATGTCATCAAGCAAACCGTTACTGGTGATATTAGCTTCATAGAAACCTTTAATTATTCTGATCCATCAAATGGGATTCTTTCTGATTCATCTAAAGTTTACACTGATGAAAATGGGAAGACTGTAACGATTAAAAAAGTTTATACCTATGACTCTAATGGTAATATTACGGATATTGCTGTAACCACAGCTGTTAAATAAAGGAGGTTTTATCTATGGATATTCTTTCATTAAGTAAAGCCTCACAAGTCTTACGGCAAATTAAAGGCCTGGATAACAATACAGTAGCGCCTCTTGCAGAGGACCGCTTTCCAACAGTAGATGCACGCTTAGACTGGCTAGAAGGACAAGCAGCAAAAGTAAAGGTGGCCAATAGTAAACAATTGGATTTATCTCAAGGTGCTTTTACCAATACAGAATTGGTGAATGGGAAGATTCAATTGAAAAATCTTGGTAGCACGATACAAAAAGGAACAATCAATCATGCGTTAGGAGCAACAGGTATTGTTGCTACTACAATGAATGCAAGCACTTTAGGAGCAGGGAATCCCGTAAACAACCTGAATAATATATTTGATGGCAATCCTTCAACTTATGCATCTTCTAGTGCTTCAAATTCAAATATGATAAAAAGTCTTGTCTTTACGATCAGTCAAAAAGTAAATCCATATCTTATTAAGATAACAGAGGATGGGACATCTAAAGCAACCATGAATGGAATTCAGTTTTATGGATATAACAGTGTCACTTCATCATGGGATTTACTAACACCAGTTGCTCAGAATTTTACTATTGGCTCTTTTGAAACACTTTCTTTTAATGTGTCCACTAATCAACTTTATGATCAATATAAAATGGTCACAACAGGTACATCTAACAATAGCGGCTCTGAGATTCGAATTAACGAAATCGAAATCTATGCCATGGAAGGAAGCCAATATGTCACGTCCGGCACATGGGAATCCCCAGTTATCGACAATGGAGATGGATGGTTAGATACCACAGCCATTGATATTATTAAGAATAGTACAGCTACAGGAACCAATGTGAAACTTGAAATTTGCTCATCTACAGATGGTACCACTTTTACGGGATATGTTTTATTTGACCCGGCGAATGTGCCTCAAACAAGATATGTAAAGATTCGTGCAACCCTTTTGGCACCCGAGGGTGTGGCGACTTCCAAAACATTGAACTTTAATCAAGGGGATACTCAAAATACTATGACACTGAATTCGAATGTGCTTGCGGATGGTTCGCTTCATTTGCAGACAAATTATAGTTTGCCAGTGAAAGATGAAGGCGTGTGTGGCAGTGGAGAAATGTACAGTGTTACATTAGACAAGACGCAGTTCAAATCGATTGAGAAAGTAGTGATGAGTTAATGCCAGTACCTGCAACTACAGGTCAGTTAAGAACAAAAGTTAGTGACATGCAAATAGGAGATTATATTTCATGTGACATGGATTTCACTCATAGTTGGGACACAATGTTCTATAATATGGGTTCAGCTTCACTTGCAGAAATACCTGTTAATGGTCTATCTGCAACTACGAATCCAAAAGGTTCTTTTTATTTCGTGAAAGTTGCTAAAGGTTTATTAGTTGCTGATCGAGTGGTATTAAATACATGGTCTTGGGATGCTATGAATAGTAATAAATTTATTCAAGGACGGCCATGGGACAATGGCAACATCATTCCTGCTATGACTAGTAATACTTCTCCTAGTGGAGTGGCGAGTGCAAGTAGTATTTTTAGTTCTTCAAATGATGCCTTTCATGCGTTTAACCGGATAGCAGAGATTGACGGATGGCAAACAGCAGTAGTATCAGATATAAATGGACAATGGTTGGCTTATGAATTTCCAACTCCGAAGGTAATTAGAAAGTATACAATAAAAATGGGCACTAATAATCTTGGTAGCAAAACACCTAAGCAATGGGTATTTGAAGCGTTTGATGGAACTAATTGGATTGTTTTGCATAATGGATATAGTTCAACACAATGGGTGGCAAGTGAAAAAAGAGGTTTTACATTTCTCAATAATACTGCTTATACAAAATATCGAATTAGATTTATAGCTAACTTTGACACTCCTAATACCTTGATTCGAGTAGATGAAGTAGAGATGATGGATACAGTAGGCATTATTCGTTCCCTTACAGGTGGAGTGGCTTGCGCTGATGTGAATGGTAATAATGCTGGAGCAGCTTTTACTTCTGGATGTGGTGCTTTCCCAGCTAATAATGAGTGGGATAAATATATTGTCAATAGTGACCTTGGTGGAAAAATCAAAAAAGGTGACGACAATGTATGGCATTGGTCACCACTCTATACTTGGACGCAAGATACTTTTCAATCTCATGGCAATAATACAAGAATGATAAGAGGCTTTTCATCTATGGGAATAGACTTTACAAACTACGGCTCTTCTTCAGATAATTCTAATAGTTTTGGCTTCAGACCAGTCTTTGAATATAAAGAATGAAAGAGAGGTGACTGCAAATGGGTTTAGGAAAACCAATGAGTCTCTGGAAAATGCAAGAGACATCAGGTACTACTGTTTCTGATTTTATTGGTGCTAATATTGGCACTGCTACAAGTGGGAATGCAAGAAGGTTTAATGGAACAAATGATGGGGTTTCTTTTAATAATCCGATTGTTCCAGTTGGTGCTAAAACAATTAAATTTAAATTTAGAAGAAACGGTAGTCCATCGGCTAATGGCTATGTTATGGATAATGCCGGATATCCATATTACTATGGATTTAGCGTTCTTTTAGATACTTCCGGCAAATTATCATTTATGGTTTACAATGGGACAAGTATCAATCTTAGCACACCAACATCTGTCTGTGATAATAAATGGCATGAGATTATGTTTACCTGGGATGGAACAACAAATCCAAATATGGCTAAATTATTTGTAGATGATATGGTAAATCCTGTTGCTACAAAAACTGCAAATGCTACTGAAATCGCAGCTTCTATTAATAATTTTAGAATTGGTTCTAACGCAACTAATGCTCAGTTTGCTGGTTTTGATATTGATGATCTTCAAATCACCAATGGTTACATGGGAGCAGGTACAGTCGTAGCATGGTGGAAAATGGATGATTCAGCAGCTTATACTATGGTAGATTCATCTTCTAATGCATGGACACCGTCGATCACAGGAACAACTGTCATTACAGATACTAATATACCAATTGTTTCTGACGGGGCGGGCGGTTACTGTCGAAGATTCAATGGTAGAAGTGACCGTATTACCTTTACATCACAAGTTCTTCCATTAGGAGCTAAGAGTATAAAATTTGATATTAGAATACCAAGTGCTCCTACAAGTGCTCAAACTATTCTTTCAAATGCAGAAGGTTCAACAGAAAATGGCACATGGATTGGTGTTACTGCTACAGGTGCTATACAATTAATCAGTTATCAAGGAAACTCCAGTTCAACTAGATTTAATATTACCACTAAGAAAACAATAGCAGATAATCAGTGGCACACCGTGTTATTGAATTGGGATGGGACAACCAACATCAATGGTGTCAAAGTTTTTATTGATGATATGGTGAATCCTGATTCACAAGCAACCGCAGCAAGTACAGAAACAACCGCAGCTACACGCAACTTAATGATTGGTGCTAATAATACTTTAGTTCAATTCTTCCAAGGCGACCTAAAAAACATTCAAATCAATGTAGGCTCAGGAAATGAACAAACAAACCCAAGTAAAATGCAGATTGGGGATTTTATTGCAGCTAGTTATACAGCAGCAAGTGGAGCATTTGGTTCATTCAGTGGACTTGGTATTTCTCCTACTTCCTTTATCCCGCCAGCTTCTAGTGCCACACCAAATGGTGGCTTCTATTTAATCTATGTAGGTGATGACTTCTTAGGAAGAAAAATACTTGTTGCTGACCGAAATGTGCAACAGAATATCAGTTGGGATACTTTGAACACAGCGGGTGTGGCTTCTGGAAGTGGGTTGCCAACAAATTTTCATAAAATTACTAATGAATGTATAAATGGGAGCTCTATTAGAAGTAGTGATAAATCTTCTTCTTTTCCTATTTCCAATGCTTTTGATGGAGATACTAGTACCTATTGGTATGGTGGTGAATCATATCCTTCTGGTGTATCTTATATTGGATACGATTTTATAAATCCAAAAACAATATCATTTATATATTTATTTCAACATACATCTGCTGCTTATGCTGTTACATCAGTTAAAATTCAAGTTTCAAATGACAATATTACATGGAATACTCTTACAACAGTTTCAGTGTTACCAGGTGCAAATAATATATTTTTTAATAATAATACCCCTTATAGATATTGGAGAATACTAGCTAACAGTAACACAAGTACATCAGGGAATAGTTGGGGTGTTGCTGAAGTTAGTATGTATGAAGGACAAAATTTTGCCAATATGAATTTCACCACTCGTCTCCTCACAGGTGGAACCTCAAGCTCAGACACAGATAATGAATGGGATAACTTTATTGTGAAGTCTAGTTTAGGTGGGACGATTACACCAGGCGATAATAATGTTTGGAATTGGAGTAATATATGGTCTTGGACCAGTACAGTTACTAACTCAGTCTTTAGGGAAGTTAGAGGAAACAGTGCTGTAGGAAATTACTCAACATATAATACATCGGCTACATCAAATGCTTTCCGTCCAGTCATCTTAGTAGAAATTCTAACTAGTAAAAAATATTTATTCCAAGATGGGAATGATATTAAGAAATATGTCCCTGCTTCAACTCCAAGTGGTACATTGTGCACTGGTGGAACAGCTATCGGCGGAGGAAGTACTGATGGGTCTACTCCTGATTTAGCTTTTGACGCAAGTACATCTACAAGTTACAATCCAAAAGATAGTCTTGGGGCGTGGGTAGGATATCAATTTACTTCACCTGTCACTCTGACCAGTGCATCGATCACTGCGAATATGGGTAGCTATGGTAGTTATTTTCATACTGCTCTTGATTATTATGATAATGTTAGCGCAAGTTGGAAACAAGCAGGCATTACTTATAATAGTAATGCTCCTGGAAATTCAACAAGTCTTACTCAAACCATTACTGCGACTGTGACTGCAAGTTCAACGCAATGGCGTATCCGTATTGTGACCAGCTCAAATAATGGCACTCATATTCTGTATGATGCAAAAATGTATGGAAGTATTAGTAGTGGTTGGAATACAGTTGGTCAAGCCCCGGCCACCCAAGCTATGTTTGATACCAATGGGATGACAGACCTTTCTATCATTGACAAGAATGCGATTGCGGCTCTTGTATCCAATCAGCCAAAGTTATTAGCATGGACCAATGGGCCTGCCTTTACTTCTGGATATATGACCGCTGTACCTAATGGGCAATTAATTTTCCAAGATGGAGATATTGATGTAACACGAATGAAAACCCTAACGATTTCAGGGTCAAATATTAAAATGATTGTTAGTGCTGATAAAGGCATAACATGGAAAACATTTGATGGAACTAAGTGGAATACGATTTCGGCTGATGCAGCAACTGTGAAAATAAAAGGCATGTCAATATCTGATGTAAATGGACTTACCACAGATCAATGGAATGCACTTCTAAATAACTCTACGAAATTACGATTTGCCTATTATTTAGAACAAACATCTTCAAGTGATGTTGTGAATGTGAATAAGATTGATATTTCTTATCTTCCGACTGCTACGGTAACTCCAACCTTAGATTCTATAAAAGTTTCCTATGAAGAGTTGACCATTGAAGGGCGCATGCAAGACTTGGAACAAGTCAATGCTATTAATATGGCAAAACTTGAATTTAAAAGTAACAGTTTAATGCTATCTAATAAATATGAGTTACATGATATGGTCATTGATACGTTTGAATCTAGTGATACTGTAGAGACAAACACAACAAGTGCAGTATATGATGCTGTTCACAAGCAATTTGTTTATGATACATCTGCTTCGGCTCCGTTGATTCAAGAAGTTAATTTTCCGGTTGAAGCCTTGCCTTCTTATCGTCACAAGTTCATCTTGAATGTGGATCATGAAGGCAATATTCAGTATCAATATTCCTTAGATGCAGGCACTAATTGGTTTGATATTTCCCCATTTATGATTATTGATCTAACCGGTAAATCCGGCACGAATTTGAAAATAAAAGTCAAGTTGCTCGATTCTACTGCTAAGTTAAAGGGAATTGCTTTTTTATGGGCGTAAAGGATTTCTTTCCTTTCCCCATTTCTTTATAATGATAATGTAACATGTTACATTTTAATCGAGGAAGGGGTGAATTGTATGGATATAATATCTTTTGGCAAAGCGATGGCTGCCAAAAAAGCTATTAAAAGTTTAAATGATCGCTTAGGTGATGGTGTACAAGATGTCTATAAAGATGTAAAAACACGCCTAGAAGAAATTGAAAAACAAGATCCTCATATTACTTTATTCAATCGGGTTTCGGATGTAGAAGCAAATATCAATGTTAATTTAAATAAACATAACCTGCATGTAAACTCTATTCTAAACAAAAGCAGATTTGGTTTAACCGATCTTATTTTTGATGATTTTGAAGACGATAGCGGGATTGATGCTTCTTTATCACATGGTTATGCTTATGATGCTACGAATAAATTATTTACAATTGCCTCTGGCTCAACAATAGCAGAAATTGTCACTATTGCTGAGAATGTAGCGACTACACCTCACATGATGACGGTATCACAAGCTTTTAAAAAGCCAGAAGAACCAAATCTCTATGTTTCTCGTGATGATGGAGTAACATGGAAACAGGTAGCATCAGATACACTCATTAGCCTGGATGATTTGCCAAAGGGAAATAAGATTCGTGTAAAAGCCGTATTGCAAAATGGACAAGAGTTGCATGGATTATCTTATTCATGGATATAAGGAGATATGACTCATGGATGTTATTTCTTTAGGAATTACCAGCAAAGCAGGAAAAGAGAAAACCAAAACTGAAAAAACATTAGGTTCTGGCGTGACGGGGCCTTATCCACATGTAAAAGAACGGATAGATGCATTGGATAATAGTTTACAAGGTGTTACCAAGCAAGCTAATCAATTAATCATCAATGATACAATTAATATTATGAAAGCTCATGCTAAGCTCAATAGTGTAGCCAAGACGATGAAATACAAGATGCAGAATATGATTTTTGATGACTTGTTGGACTTGAGTGGAATTGACACAAGTAAAAGTTCTGGATATACATTTGATGCCACTAATGGGTTATTAAAGGCAAGCGGCACAGAGCCTTATACAATTATAACAACTCAAGAACAAGCTGATGCCATTCCAAGTAAAGCAGTGCTTATGGTAGAAGTTCAAAGTAATGGTAATGAGTGCCTAGGAGAATATTATATTTCATGTAATGATGGAGCAACCTGGCAATCGATCACACCTGAAACCTTATTCTATTTCACCAAAGCAACAGATAAAAAAATTCGTCTAAAAGCCGTATTACCTGCTAATGTGCAGTTATTAAATTATGGTCTGACTTGGGCGTAGGGAGCGATATTATGACGAATGAAATCTTAGAATTAAATGGATTTTTTATTAATCTTTTAACAGGCAATGTATATTGTTTTGAAGATAAAAAGGTGCAATGTGAAGCTTTTGCAAAGAAAGTAAATGAGTTATTCATGGGGCATCCTATCAATCATGAAACCATTGAAAAAATAAAAATACTCTATCAAGGATTTCAATTGGGATTGGCCAATTATTAAGGAGGGGTTATTATGGCTAGACAACGTTTCAGCTTAGTACCTGATGAAGTAAAGCAAGAAGCGGAAATACGCAGTAAAATTGAATCTGGTGAGATCAATCCAGAAGTATATGCATCCATGCCAGTAGATCAACAAGCGATCGTCAATAATATATTATTTAAAATTGCTTCTGAAAAAGTAGAGCCAAATCAAGGCACATCGGCTCTTGAGTTTGTGTTATTTGCATTCATGCGCATTATGAATAAAAAAGTCAATGGTATAAGCCTTACAGCAGAGGATCAAGAGATTTCGGATGCTTTAGATCAAATCCTGTCTTTGCATCAAATTACAGATGGGCAAACACCAAAATCTGAATGGCTCTTTGATTATATGGGCTATGCATATGTGAAAGCAAAGGAATTCTTAGAAAATCGTAAAGAACATATCCAAAGAAAAGAACAAGTGATGGGTACTGTGTAAGGTGTTACAATATTTAATAAAATGTTAATTGAATAAATCGTTTAATGATAGTATGATGAAAGAAGTGAGACGAATGAATTTTCAGTTTGGGGATTTAATCTTTGTCAAAGGAGGTACCTTTTTGGTTTCTTCTGCGATTAAGAAGATCACACACTCTCCTTATTCTCATGTGGCCATTGCAGTTGCTCCTGATTTGATTTGTGAAATTGATGTATTTTCGAAAATGAAAATCAGGCCTAATCACTATAAGAATTATGATGTCTTTCGATATTTTCGGCCGCTTTCCAGTCAAGAACAAAATCAGATGATGCAGTTCTTATTAAAAAAGATACACTGCAGCAAAGGATATGATTGGGGTAAAATCCTTGAAATGTTCATGAGATATGTATTTCATTATAATACATATATTGACTTGAAAAATCGAGAAATTTGTTCTGAGTTAGCGGATCTTGCTTATCAATCGATTCAAATTGATTTAGTTCCGGGCAAAAGAGATGGAGATGTTTCCCCTGAAGATTTAGTAGAATCACCTTATATTTTTAAAATAAAGGAGATAAGAGAATATGCTAGTTGAAAAGTTTGTGGGAGTTATAACCATTATTAGTGAGATGGAATTTGAAGGGGAATTATTACAGGCGCTTGATACAGTTGAGAGTGATGTCATGAATACGTATGAAGAGGCTATGGAATATATTCAAAAGAATTATAAAAAATACGGCGAAGAATTCCATCACGCACAAGTGAAAAAGGTTTTTGTCAAGGCATAGATATAAAGCATATTGCTTTATATAAATAATCTTTATAAGGAGTGAAAATATGGCTGCATTAGAATCGTTATTTTCTACGCCGGTGACAGCAATGGCTGGTGATACATTGGCTCCTGCAAAAGTGCTAAATGTTCGTTACACAGTAGAGCAAGGCAAGGTTCATCTTTCTTGGGACCCAGTAACAACCAATGCAGATGGATCTACTTTAACAGATCTTGCCGGCTATCGCATTTACCGTAAAAATGATGCAACAAGTGCTTTAGCTCTAGTAGGAAATGTATCAACTACAGTAGACAGTCAGGTTACCATCTTCTCTGATACCACTATGTTAGATGGAGCTTCTTACATCTATGTAGTAACAGCAATTGATAATGAAACAACACCAAATGAGTCTGTTGCATCAGATGAATTGGCAGTGAAAACTATTCCATCTGTACCTCTCAACCTTGCAGCTACGAGCGGTGATCAATTGATTCATTTAACTTGGGATTCTGTAAAAGATGCAAATCAAACGAAGAAAAATGAAAACTTGGCTGGATATAAAATCTACCGTAAACTATCTTCTGATAGTGAATACACATTCTTGGCACAAGTTTCTGGCGATGTGACAGTTTATAATGATACAACTGTCGTTAATAACCAATCTTATAACTATGTTGTAACTTCTATTGACAACTCACTTTAATAGCGAAAATGTGTAAAATATAGCTGTTAAAAGGCATAGAGAATATATTCTCTATGCCTTGTTTATGTTATACTTTATGTAACACCATACATAAGAGAGAAGGTGGATTCATGATTGATTTATATGGAATCAGAAATATTATTTCGGATGATTTGCCACTTGTATTAGAAGGAGAAAAAACAAAAGTTTCTGCTAAAATAGATGAAACAAATCCATTGGCGATTCCAATTAAGAAAACGGAAGAAGACTCCTATTATCAAAACTACATTCAATTTGGTTTTCCTATTATGCTTAGTTCGGATGTTTTAGAACAGTTAGTGACTGTGTCTTTTTTCTATTCAAATCGATTATCAAATATAGAGGCAAAGTATTCTAGAATAGGGTATTTAGATGAGATTAGCAATCAATGGATTCTTGTCGATACAGTTCATAATGTTGAAGATAAAGTACTTATTGCTACTGTTCCAAAAGTATGCAAGATTGGCATTTTTGTTAATACTTATTGGTATTCTCCTTATACGCAAAGCATAGCTAATCAATATCCCACATGGACGTATATTCGTCAATCAAATGAGAGTAATGGTCAACGTTTTTTCAACTTCTTTGCAATGGCATTAGAGCAAATACATGAAGAAGGTTTAGAAATTCAGCAAGAAAAATTCATTGATCAAATAAATGTACAAATGTTGGATTGGGTTTTTGTATATGAATTGCCATCCATAAAACAATCCGACACCGTTTTTATATATGATGGATACGATCCGAAAACAAGGAAAACGGTATCCGTTCTTGATACATTAAGAGAATTTTTTTACAGTGAATCAAATGATTGTGCCATTATTGATTATGATCATAAAAAACTCTATACTCGAAAACAATATTCAAATTTAAATGGTACGGTTAATGGACAATTGTTTTCTTCAGATGGATTACCTTTTCAAATTTGGAATCCATTTGATGAATTTGGATTACTAGTTGGTGTAAAAAGGTTATATCGTGAACCGAATATCAGTTTCAAAGAGCGTATAAAAGATGTCTTTCGATATCCAGCAAACAGTGGAGAAAGAGGCCTTATCAATGGGGTTGCCCGCGAGTTAAATATGATTAAGCGCGTAACCTGGAAAGATGATTCGAAAAATTTATACCTTAAAGGTATTGGAATTGATCCTCTATCTATTTTAGTAGATGACAAGCCGCTACAGTTTAATGAGTATAGAATTGATGAATATCAGAATATCATTATTGAGGCCATGAACCAAGGAGTAGAGCATACAGTTTCATTCATTCAATATGTTGAAAAATATGAGTTGCATGATAAAAGCAATGAAGATTTATATACACTTATGTTTGAAGAAGATGGACAAGCTTCGCCGCTTCTTAAAAAATGGGTATCATATATTAATCAAGTGGCTCCGGTTATGTGGGGGGCTTTTAACTGGGATGAAGGATTTTGGGATACAATCAGTAAAGAACTAACGGGTTTAGGTTTTGTGCCAAACATTTGGGACTCTTCTATTGATATCTGGAAGAATTATATGTTTAACCCGAAAAGGTGGGAAGAAGTGAAGATATGGCAATCTTAAATTTTGATTATAAACTCAATGCCTGGATTCAACCTATTCAACATAAATATTTTACCTACAATATTTATGCAGAAGTTCAATATTCAGGCGGAAATATATTATATGAAAATGTCTATGAAGGAAATGGACATATTACAACTCCTAATATCACATTGGATACAGCAAAAGTTCAATCAGACTCAAATGTAGCAACACTTGCAAAAGATAAAATAGATACCTTAAAAGCAGAAGATCCAAATATGCAAATACTTCGTTATGTAGTTCTTAGCCAAAACCCATATATTTTTATGACTTGTGCAGAAGATGGATCCGATTATCCTGTTGCTTGGTCAGAAGAGGTCACCGAAGATGAGGTTTGGATTGAAACCAATTGGATGAATGGTCCTCAAATTGATACAGATATTTATAATAGTGAAGATCATCAGTTAATGATTTGCTCGGATATATCCAGTGTATTAATTCGAAATGCAACAACTGACTTGCCAGATGAGTTTCAAATCGTGTCACTAGAAGCCATTAGTAACAATGAACAAGTCTGCTTGACTTATAATGGCACTATTCAAGGTTTTGGAACCGATATGAAATATGAAAAGGTTCTTTCTGTTTCAGCAGATACAACCTCTTTAACTATCACCAAAAACAAAGAACAAGTCATTCATCTGGATATTGAAGTAGACAATGCAAATGGTATTGATGAGCAAATGATTGACTGCCGTTTTACAGTAGACGGAGTCGCTCAAGTTGTTTCTAAATCTAGTAAAGAAATTATTGTAAAAGGATTAGAAGAAGGGACAACAGATCTTATCATTGGATATCACTCTAACTTAATCAATCCAATATCTGTTCAAGTGGTAAAACCAATTCCTAAAATGAATCTTACCAAAGATCATGAGCACTCATTTGTAGGAGATCCAACTGAGCTTCATTTTCTTATGGAATATGATAATGGCGATCGCTTTACTATTCAGTCTTCTTCATTGGAGGTAACAAAAGGTGAGGCTTCTATTGAAAAAATCGACGAAGCTACCTATAAAGTGATTCCCAATACAACGGAAAATGTAAATCTTTTGTTACATGTTACATCAACTGAAGATGAAAAAGTGGATATGAACGTCATTCTTCCTGTATGGAATAAAAAACTTTATCGCTTTCATGTCTTGCCAGATAACGCAACAATTGCAAAGGGTCAAGAGATTACGTTAGAAGCATTTTATAATCTCTTGTATTCAGACATGCAGCATGATGATAATGAAATCACATGGGAGATTGTAGAAGGAAATGAGTTTGGCTTCTTGCAACAAATCAATGGGAAGTCCGTCACTTTAAGTGCAACAGGGCAAGGTACAATTTTAGTAAAAGCAAGTATCTATGATAATGAAAGTATAGTCCCTATAACAATTGCAGGAGACACAGAAAAAATTCTACATTTATCTGATTCTCTTGTTCAATTGGCTCCAGGAGAGCAAAAAACCATTTATGCTCAAATGATCAATGGAGATACTTCTAATTTGATATGGGATATTCAGGACAATGGCCTGATTAAAATTTTAAAACAAACCAATTCCTATATTGCGATCGAAGGGCTTATCAATGGTCAAGCAACCATTACAGCCAAGTGTGATCAGCTTGAGCAGCAAGTAACCATTACGGTATCAGAAGACTTACTCTCTGATGTGAACATGATGTCTGAAACAAATACTAGTCCTTCTTATCCAATGGAGGATAATGAGGAACAGTGGGCACTTCTTCCGCCACCTGCCCCTTATGTGGATGGAAAAGGAACATCTACTATTCTCTATGGAACCGCTCAAGGGTCAAGTGATGAAACATATGCCTTTCATTCAGGCATTGGAGACAATGATGACTTGTTTGTCAAAAAACCGCAAGCAGAAGATATTGCTCAATCTTTCCAATATGCTGCACGACTAAGAGGACGAAAGAAGCATCAAATCATGATTTATCCAGAAATTGATTTTCAATATACCATACAGTATAAAGGAGACTTATATTATGATTACAATGAATCTCCTTTTAAAGTAGGTATTGATGCTTACCCCGCTAAGCCGTTTAATTTCACTATTGTAGAGAACCGGCGGCTTGAAACGAAAAGAGATTATGAAGTACGGATGGATATAGGCGGAAACGTTCCGATTACCACTGTGGATTATGCCGTGGATTGGTCGGTAGAGTACCCTGTAAAATATGAAGGTGATGTGAAAGACTTATTTACTTCTGATAAAGGAACATTTATCGGAGCAGGAGATAGAAGTGTTTGGATTAACCATGGATCCTACATTGCAGATGCTTCCAATCAAAGTTATTTTAGTGGTATTTTGGCGAAAGAATACATGACTTGGGGAAGTTACGAAGCAGAATTTGATTTTAAAACGATTGGTTCCATGCGGGACTATAATAGTTTAGGTACTGATCAAGATGATGACTTGATTGGATTAATCTTCAAAGCAAAAGACAATAAAAACTTTTACTTGTTCTTATGGGAAGCAGAAGAGCGTGTAAAAGGGTCTTGGCGAGCTGGTGATTTAAATGGTTTCAATGTTTTAACTCAAACATGGGACGCTCACTGTGTGGCTTCTCATTTAAGCTGGTCTGACTCTAAATGGCAATCCTATTGCAACAATTCTGGCTGGGGAAGACAGCATAGAAGAGTATACAAAGTAACCAATGGTGTCTTATCTAGGGTATATACACAAGAACTTGGAGATGGGCGTGGTTGGGATTATAAATCGATGTCCAGTATGAAGGTTCGTTCTGTTGGAAGTAAAGTTACTTTGTATGTACGACACTCTTTATCTTCTGGCTATGAAAAAGTTTTTGAGTTTGATACAAAAGTAGAAACTGGTGGATTCGGTGCTTGCAATATTTCTCAAGCGGTTGAATTTCACAGCATCCGTGTTACAAAATGGAATAAAGCAAGTGGGCGTGTGCCAGCATCCGGATGGAATCATTGGAAAGGTATTGGATCTACGATTATTTCAACAAATGTTGACAACTATGTAGCAAGCTCTGTTGCATCAAAAATAGGATCTGAAGTTGACTATGAAGTAACCAGTGCAAATGTAGAGATTCATGATGCGACAACAGGAACTGGTTCCACTTCTCCTGGGAAACCATTAGTCATTAAGTCTTTTAATCCGCCGAATGCGGGTCAGTTAATGGTGCAATCATTTACTATAAAGAATACGGTTACTGTTACACCTGATAATATCAATCCGTCTACTGGACTTGTCGCATTTGAGAATATAGAAGATTTATTTAAACAAGAAGTAGCTAAATTTAAAAAGAACTTCCCAACACTAATCAATATTACACCGCTATATTCTTTAGTAAGTCCAAATCCTGGAGATCCTCAGTATCAGTTTGATGGAAAAAAACTTGTCTTTTGGGAAGGAGAAGCACCAACTGATACGATGAGCAAAGATTATACCATAACAGCTTATGCCTACCAGGGCTGGATTGAACGGGATTTAAGTGAATTTAGAGGAGGGAAATGGGCCAACTATACGGTCACTTTCCATGATAATACCTTTACGGTGAACCCTAAATATGATCAATGGCAATGGAAGAAAGCTGGAGCTGTTAACTTTACAGATGATGACACAGATGTGCTAATGATTAGAACAACAGAATGGTATGAGGGCACGTTCCCTGCTGATATACACAATGAAGGGATTGTCACAAGTAATAAACCTGTTTATGTTGATACTCCGCCTAATCATGAGCACTATGTAGATCCGAATGATAAAACTCCAATGCCACCTATTTTTGAGAATGTCGATTATCTTCTGCGTAAATATGATGTAGGAAATTCAAAATTTGTTTGGATGTATTGGGAAGGAACACCGGGCATCACAACGAAAAATACAACAGCACCGATTAATGCGATTAATGGACAACCTGTTATCAAAACAGACAGGCAAAATGATCGTGTAGTCGTTAAATGTGATCCAAATCCTCGTTATATTCCTTGGACTTCCGGCCGATATACTGGCTATGGAAAAGTAAATGGCAAGCGACCATTCTTTGGACCATCTGCTGGAAAAGCCAACATGATCAATGTGCCGACAAATGTGGTATATCTTCCAGATAACTTAATAAATATTCAGGGGCCACTTATTGAGGTTGATGATGATCGCGTCCAAGTAAGTGTAGACAGTATAAATAAAATGGCAACATTCTCATCTGATTGGCAAGATGCTTATATTTGGTACACGCAATGGTATTCTGATTGGACAGAAGACCCACGCTCATTCTTTGCAGATGTATCAGATGTTACACTCATTGAAGATACAATTGAAGTTGATCCTTACTTGTCGCCCGATTATGACGAGAATGTTCAAATTGATGGGATTGAAGTGACTAGCAATAATCCTTTTGTCTCTGTATGGACGGAAAATAGAAAGGGCAAAGACCATGGTCTTTTAGCAACATACTATAAATTTCCGCAACAAATTCGATATATAAAACAAGGATTTGTGGTAGACGGGGATTATCATATCAAGTCACAAACTTTCCATATAAATGAAGCTCAATCTGAAATCAAAGTAGATGGAAAACCAGCTGCCGATACATTTATGGCAGGGGAAGCGCCGGTGAGAGGAATTATCCCAGCTAAAACCTCTGAAGAAGTAAAAACAGTGTATGTAAGTGAAGGGCAACCTGTATTAAAAATAGTGGGCAGCTTCTTTAATGAGTCAGGTATTCATTATCCAGATTTAGCCGTCATTGCTCCAAATGGAGAGTCCTTCGGTATTGCATACAATAATGGAACTTGGAATGCTAATGCTATTACATTAACTAATTTTCAAGACGGCTCGCCTATTTTATGTGCAAAGTCCTATCAATTCTCAGGAGAAAATCAACATGATGAAATCATGACATTTACTCAGCCAATAGCCGGAACTTGGAAAATAAGAGTATTCAATCAAGGAATCCAAGATGCTGCCTATGCTGTTTCAACTAATATATCCAAAAGTGCAATTCATGACTTTAAATTATCTGTCTACCCTGATCCATGGTCTTTAAAAATATCGGTCAATGGGAATCCAGTATCTACTTGTGATAAATCATGGACTGTTTTAGAAGATGGTACGCTGCATACCACAGCTGCACTGACTCCAGATGATTTAATCCATGTGGATTATACATCGGGGGGAAGTTACACAGCATCTTTACCAATGCAAAGTGAATTTCAAATCTTTGAATCTCAAGACATTAAAGTGCTATCTGTTACAAAAAACAATGTAAACATTCCAATGAGCACAACAAATGGTTATGAGATTGTAGATAAAAAAACATTTAAAATCCATGGAAGCTATCTTACTCCAGGGAATATTGTTATGAAGTATTCAATTGGTGAGTTGAATAACACGTTCACTTTAAAAGAAACTCCTGCTTCGAATGTAACGGTTTATTTGAATGGTAATCCAATTGATTCATCTAAATATGTGATCAGCGGGAATACCTTAACAGTTGATCGTTCTTTATTGCAACAAAAAGACTGGATTCATATTCAATCCTATCAAGCCATTGATGGCTTTGATCCAAAAAAAGTAAACTATTTAGGCAATGTAAAATTTCAACGAATTGATCCAACCATCAATTTTGATTGGGGAGATGGTTCACCACTAACCAATCCTGTTGCTACTGCTGAAGTGGAGCCGGCTGAAATCAAAATAGAAGAAGTGCTGCCAGACCAGCTCACTTTTAATTATGATGTAGAAATGCAAATCACATATCCGGATAATGAACCGATTGATCTTTCGAATTTCACAGGAGTTTGGGTAAAATGGGATGAAAATGTCGGAACCGACGTAGGGGATTGGCATGGTCCACCGGAAAATGAATATACGAAGATCACAAACCTGGCTAATCAAAGCTATCGATCAGGATGGTACAACCCCTATCATGTAAATTTCACAGATTATACATTCACCATGAAAGTGCAAGAAATCAATTCTGGTGATGACGATATGTATGGATGCATGTTCCGATTTAATCCTGACACCTTTAATTTCTATTCTGTTGAAATGGATGCTTATCTATCGAGAACAGCCCAGCAAGGAGACGGACCTTGGGGAACTGGAGTCAAAGGGACAGCTCTCTATCGCAATATCTGTACGAATCCATCTCAATATGGCTCTGCAAGACTCACATATAAAAAGGTGCAATTAGCACATTTGAATGAAGGATGGACGTATGGAGCAAGTGAAGAAAATAGTATTCAAGTGAAATTGACAGGACGTCGGATACAAGTATTCATTAACAATATTCTAAAATTTGATATTGTAGACGATTCACCAGATGCTTTACTTCAAGGAGCATGGGGGCCTGTTACAATGTCGCAGCCTAAAACGTATTTTTGGGACTTGTCAATCACTCGGTATAAAACAGCAACTGTTCAAGATTACCCTTCATTTCAAAAGAATTTTTATTTGACGGTTAATCGGCCAGTGGATGACATAACGAGAATCATGGAGATCCCGGTTGATGACAATCAGATTGAAGATGAATTTCAAGCTGCAATTAATCAATTCTTGATGGATCATCCTGATTTAACCAAGTACGACTTAATGAATCAATACTCAATCGTCAATGATCAAAGCCCTTATAAGGTATTCTTTAATAATAATCATGTAGTAAAAATCTTGGAATTGACTCCATCTAGATTGAAGCCAAATCCATTAGGTAAAACGTTTATCCAACAAGCTGTTGAAAAGTATGGCAACTTCAATCAGTATGAAAAAATTTCAGTCACCCAAGATATTTACGAAAACTGGAGCAAATACAATGTGGATGATTTTGATGTGTTGACTTTTACACCATGTGATTGTAATGCTCAAACAGACTTAATTGATAGCAATATGATGGACTTTGTTCGTAAATTCAAACAAGAAGGGAAGGTCATTATATTCACTCATGATACGGCTGGCCTACCTAACTTTAGAACATTGGAAGTGGAATTTGGTTTTACGTATGCGCCAACCAGTAAGTATACTCGACACAGCACGGTCATGCCATTACAACATGAAGATTGGATGAAGTATCCGTATGACTTGGATAGAGTATTAAATATTACGCCAACACATATTAACTCCATCCCAACTGGTGGAGGTGGTTATGCCTTCGTTGATGAACCAAATTTACAATGGATAAAGCATGTGGGAAATGTTTTCTATTCAGAAATAGGGGATCATCACTATGATTGTTCTGGTAATTTTGTCATGCAGCCAACAGATGATGAGATGATGGTATGGATTAACTTAATGATGAGAGTGGCAGTTTGGAGAAATCAAACATCACATGAAACGATCACAAACAATAATCAAGCAAAAGTATATGCAGAAGTGCTAACCATGCCAGCTACTGCACCAAGCATTCCTTCATATGGAGATTTAAACATAAGCATGCCAACTTATGATCCGCAAAATTCACCAGTTGAAATTTTTCCATCTGACAAGTCAGAGCCTTTTATCGCTCCACTTGTACCAAAAGATGATGAGAATTTAATGGATGGATTTGCGATCAACTGGTCAGGGAAAATTTATGCTCCTTTTTCTGGTGTTTATGAATTTACTTCTACTTCAGATGATGGATTCAAATTATGGGTGAATGATGTCTTAATCATTGATGCTTGGCAGATTCAAACAGCACCATTTTCACGTAAAGGAACCATTCAACTTGAAGGCGGAAAATGGTATTCGATTTCGGCGAATTACTTTGAAAGCACAGGCAATGCTTCTGTAAAATTAGAGTGGAAAGTTCCGGGAAAAGTAAAGGAAGTAATTCCAAGCGAATATTTAACTCCATCACTCGGATATTCAGTTGCGGCGCAAGTAAAAGAAGTGACTCCAAGACCTTGGAATCCTATGATTCATAATGGTTACTATTACTTTCAAGAACATGAACATGTTCTATTTGCTGAGAAAATTCATTTGGTGCAAACGCCAGTTGGCAATCAGCTATTAATATCACCAAGGCCGCAACAAGGAGCAGCCATCATCGTCCGCGACAATGAAGGAAACAATTTACGTAAAGTTTCATTCTTCGAAAAAATGTTTGATGAAAATGGTAATTTAATGAGTGTTACGCCAACTTTGGAAAATATAGAATCATTTAATGGCAATGGCTATTCTAAATATTATCTAGCTTATTCCGCTATTGATGAGGATACACTGCAAGTTTCACTGAATGGCGTTACATTAACAAAAGATTTGTATCTATTTGATGCCAAAAATTCTTCTATAACCTTCATGAAGAATATCCATTTTGATGATATAATGGAGTTCAGATATAAGCTTCTTTATAGCTACTACGTGGATTATAACTATGATATTCAAAATGATGTGGCACGAATCGTGTTACATGATAATTATGATCCAAGTAAAATGAAAGATATGGAGATTATTTATGAAGGAGCCAAAGACACACCTTTTTATCGAGCAGAGGAAGTTTCTTTTAATCCGATTCTGAATCATAATCATCGTGGCTTTTTATACTTGACCAATAAGGTTGATGATTATGCTAAGAGTGTGTCCATTCATGTTTCACCTAGCCATGTTCCTGCCAAAACGTTCAACAAAGTTTTGATTACAGGACAGGTATTGGATAAATATGATAATCCGATTCAGAATAAAAAAGTGACAATTTATCGAGATGGAGAAACAGTCTTTGTCGGTCAAACCAATCGAGCTGGGGAAGTATATTTTTATGATCAGCCTTCTATGCATGGAAGCCATGTCATGATCTATGAAATTCTTTGTGATGGATTAAAAAACAGAAAAGAGCTTCATTTCTATGAACCAGATATTAAGAATCGCTATTATTTAGAGATGAAAACTGATAAAACAGTTCTAACAGCTGGCAGCGATGACAAAGCCACTATTACGATTACACTTCGTGATGAAAACTGGTCTGTTGTTGCAGGAGAGACTATTTCGGTATCTTATACAGATACGAAAGGAAATAAAACATCAAAACAACTTACGACTAATGGCTTTGGCCAAGCCTCCATCACTTTATCAGGAATAGATCAAAAACAAGGAGTTTTTGTTACTGATTCAGTTTTTAGTTTAAAAGGAGAAGAAATTAGCAGTTTTCTTTATTTGAAGGTCATTGGAGGATAGTCCTCCATGCCTTCTTTTTACATACCTATTAAGGAGGACCCGGTGATGTATTTTTCTTATCAGCTTAGCTGTGTGATTTCCGTGCCAAAGCAACAGCTACTGGCACATGCCTTTCATTATTCTGTTGATAAAGCATCTATTAATACAACATATAACAGCCCTGAAAAATGTATAACATTAATCGAAAAAACATTGCATGATATATTTCAGCCAATGATTCAAGAGTATGCAGATGAGTATGGACTGCAGCTCTCTGATATTAACATTAATCATTATTTTGTCACATCTGGACATCCGGATATTACAGTGTCTTTCATGAAAGATGGAATAGAGAAAAAATTTGAAACCACAGATAGTATGATGATGGTTATCGCTTACTATCATAAAGATTCGAATTTAGGATATGGATTAGAGCTATATGATTATGTAAGCACTCTGCCGAATAATACGTATTCCTTGCGGGTTGGAAAAGAAGTGCCTGAAGGAGATGTGAATCTCAGCTTTGTTCATACACCAAGTTTAAATGTAGAAGAAAACCTATCATTTATCGATACAAGTTACGTAGATGACAATGTCATCCCGATCGATCAATTAGAATCTCTAGTGGTTCCAGATGAACAAGGTGTTCTAAACTATGCTGATATGCTTTCTGACACACAGCCATTGGTAAAACGCGCCCCTTATGACAGAATTCCGTCTAAAGATATTAATTTAACCAGACGATTTATGAACAATCAATTAAACATTGCCAATGCTCTTTTTTACAAGTTTGATATCATGTATCACTATGACAGCGAAGCCGGCTTGCCTGGAAAGGTTAGTATTTACAAAGGCAGTCAGATTCAAATTACAGATGAAAACGGAAATCCGCTGAATCCCAATCAATATCCTTATATGATTTATGTAAGATGTATGGAAAACAATCCAAAGATCTATTGGGTGAAAATTTATCTGCAAATTAATACTGATGAAAACAACACTTTCAAAGTGCGATATAACCACGTTGATTCTGTACTGCCGGATGACCAGTTAAAAAGTGTTCAAAAAACAATTGAACTCTATTCAAATGAAGGGAGTCTCCATTTCATTGAAGGCGGCAAATTAAGAATCATTAATGGGGTAGGGGCTTATGAAATGGCAGATATGGCAACTGTAAATGCCGCTAATGAATTGGAAGAGATATTTGCATCGGAAGAACAGTCCGATCGAGATGGGTATCGAGTAGTGATTCCACAAAAAGCTCAAGCAGACCCAAGAACAAAAACCGCTTTTCACTATAAGCTTTCAGGTACTTTTACAGATAATGAAAATCAAAAGCATACGATCACATTTGGTTATATATCGGATTGGGTGATCAATCCTGAAGCATTATTAGAACATGAAAAATATGATTATACGAATAATCAAAAATCGATTGGTTTAAAAGTCGGAATGAATTTTCTTAATGCAAGAAATTTAATTAAAATGGTCATGCCGATTGATATGCCGGATTTGCCAAGTGACACAGTTTTTACAATTGAGGATGCATCTGGTCAAATTACCTATCTTACAGAACAAGCTGCCGATAATTCACAAGTGGATACGTCTGTAGATCAACAAGGTTCACAAGTCCCTTCAGCAATAGCTACAACCCAATCAAAACCATGGGATGGGATTAATGCGCCAAATGTAAAAATGGTTAGCAATCCAATCTCACATGTTGTCACTATTTTTCCAGAGCAGCAAAAGAATGAATTTAACTTTAAGTGGAAGGCAAGTGGATCTGGATATGTTGATAGCGTTCTAAAATATCAAAACCAATATAAAATTGCACAAGATATTTATATCTTAGAAGAAAATACTAAAAAAATATATGATGTATATAAGCATTGGGGATATATTGGCACACAAGGATCTCAAAATAACTGGACATATAATTCTTCTACAGATATTTTAATGAACACAGATAACTTTGATACGTTAACAGGCTATTATGATACAACCAGTATGAATAAAACAGATTATCGTTTTTCTGCCATTATTAATATAAAGGATACGGGAGATGACGATGTTATTGCCCTTTTATTCCGTATCAATAGCAGTAAACAATTTTATGCCTTCATGTGGCAAAAACAAGTCCCAACAAAGTACCCTGGTTGTGCTCATAAAGTATTTAGCAATAGGGGAGAAGATTTTGTTGTATATCCGACATCAAAAGCGACAGACCCTTATCTTGGTACGGATGATTTTAATGCTTTTTTAAACTGGCCCGATTCATTCCAGCAAAAAAATAAGAAGATTTTCAAAGCTACTCCATCTATATTGCCACCTTATGATAAAAATTTAGTTCCTAATTGCCGATACAAAGGTGATGCAAATGGCATCGCTTATCAAGATATCACATCAAGTTCCAACTATGATGCAACAGGATGGATGCCAAATCAAAAATATAAAGTATCCATTGTTTGTGCTGGCTTCCATTATCAAGTGTATATCAGCAGTGACTTATCAGATGAAGCACTAGGAACATTGGTTTGTGAAGCATTTGATAATGAATATATGCAAGGTTCTTGTGGTATTGGTGTTATTTCTCAACAGAATGTAGAATGGTCCAAAGTCATGATTACCGAAATAGAACGGGCAAATGTAGAAACAGATTGGATGGACTTAACACTTACCAGCCATGAAGAAGTAAAGGTTTCTGATATTTCAGCTGCTGACATGATTAAAGACATTGCACACGAATATGTATTAAATACTTTTGGTGTTGACTTTCCTTATATAAAAAATTCACCATATCCCATTCCCAAAACAGATGATTTGAATATTCGTGTAAGGGCAGATGGCTATGTTTGGGCACAGACTGATACGTATTCAGCCGTCGGTATTGAACACACTCCATGGAATACGGATGATACAGGTTATAGTATCAAAGGGATTGGACGTGCATGGATCAGTGCAGATGGAACGATTGGGTTGGAAACTGTACCAGCTATATTATCAAATGATGCCATTCCTACTAATGTGTTAAACTTTCAATGGAATCAAGTCATTGTGACAGATGGGGACCCAGTTAAACTGCATATTAATCCGGATCTTACACTTAGTGCCACTATGGATTTGCCGCCTATTGTTCCAGTTGGAACACCATACACATTTCCAGTAGATTATATCAATAAACAAGATGGCATCAAAAAACTAGGTGAACTATTCGGAGATAATGGAATCATCACTAAAATGAATATTCCGCAAGATGTGCCGCTTGAGCAATTACTATTCCGCATTGAGCGGGGAGATCGAGATGGAAACAATATGGAGTATCGCGTTAACTATCGGTGGCGGTATACACTAGGGAAAAATGTCCGGTTTGAAGTGGATCAGATGTATCATGGCGTGAATCGGATGCGAGTAAGTAATATTTTACAATCTGATAAGCGTACTTTATTAAATGATATACAAGTAGATTTAGTCGCTTGGACCAACTTTGAAGATTTGGAAGCTACTCCTGTACTAGCACTCAAAATTGATGATAATCGAAAAATTCATATTGAAAAACCAAAAGTGGAAAGTCGCTTAATGGAAATCGATAATTGGTACATTCGTGTGAAAAATGGGCATATCCGCAAACGTGTCAAGTTACCATATTTTGAGCCGGGTGAAAAAATACCGCAAATATATGTCTCTTATCCAGAGTTGATGACTTATGCTCCCAAGACACCGGATGAATTGACAGAAGTAATCTTGGATTACACCATACCGGAATATACGAATCAAGAATTTTATCATCGTCCTTATATGTTGGTTGAACAAGAGTATCCAACTATTCTAAACGAAACCACTATTCAAACGCGATACGCACCAATTGTCTTGCATTCAGATTTGGGAATTAGTTATTTGGAAGTACAGGCATTGCGAATGAATAGTGCAAGAAAATTGCGAATTAAGGATGTGGATGCAAAAAAGGGAATTATTTATTTGTATGATAAGATTCGGGACCAGGATGATGTCATTGTTCAGTATGCTTTTGATGAAAAGTTTTATACTTACAGAGGATTTACGAAATACGGTAAATCAAAGAAAGCAATAAATGGCACGATAAATTTCGTTGCAACTTTTGATGCAACATTGTCTCTTGATATGACCTATGATGTTGATTCAGATTCGCCAGTTGTAAAACTGTCTACAACACTCAATCCACAGAGTGATGGTAAATATAGTTATGCTGATTTAGTAAACAATACTCTTCCCATTAAAATCAGAATCACTGACAATGAAGCTATTGCTAATTGGACGGCTACTGCTACTACAGGATGGACATACAATGAAAAATATGAGGATGTTATTTCTTCTAAAAGCATAATCACTGATACTGGGGAGCTTTATTTCAATATTCCAGTCAAGATTCCAGATGAAGATCCTAATAGTAATGGTGGAATTCCAGAACAAACTATTACTATTACAGTTGACGCGATGGACACACATAATAATAAGGGGTCTGCTACTTTAAGTATTACCTTGCATGACTATAATACAAAATTCAAATCTTGTGGAGTACTGTACAAAATAGATAAAAACACGGGCAAATCAACCTTCTACTATGATCTTAATAATTATCAGACACAAACTTTGTTATTTACCGTTCACAATTTCAATTCATCTGGAAGTTTAACATTTTCAAGAATGAGTAATGGCTTAGAATTGAATCACATGACTGTCTCGCCGGCCAATAATAAAGTTGATGGGGACTATCAAAATCTGGCCTTCAATTATAAAAAACGAGTAGATGCAGTAGATAATAGAATTGCTGTTACTGTTGAAACAACCCCCGGTGATATTGAGATAGGAATGAATTGTCCAGGTAGTTACCAACCTATTGGAACAAATTTATTTTTTAACGTAGCTAATACGTATTTTATTTATTATGACTTTAATGAGTTCAATACAGGGGATATAAAGGTAGTATTAAGTTAT
>Ga0070737_10000821_pt1 | contig 55661 bp, 48 predicted proteins | sample Coa_R1_10_FD_66438 | JGI IMG/M metagenome (GOLD analysis project Ga0070737, IMG submission 66438) | Surface soil microbial communities from Centralia Pennsylvania, which are recovering from an underground coalmine fire - Coalmine... | ecosystem: Environmental > Terrestrial > Soil > Unclassified... | reverse complement strand
CCGAGCTCGGCCCGCACGGGCCGGTCTCCCCCATCGTCCAGAAGTTGTCCTCGTCGAGACGCTGGACCCGCTCCGGGGCCACGGAGGTGGTCGAGCACCACAGGTCCGCCGCCTCGTCGTCGCTCACGTGCACGGTCACCCAGAGCCGGTCGGGGTCGAGGCCGAGAACCTCGGTCACGAACTCCCAGGCCCACGGGATGGCGTGCTCCTTGAAGTAGTCGCCGAAGGAGAAGTTGCCGAGCATCTCGAAGAAGGTGCAGTGGCGGGCCGTCGTCCCCACCACCTCGATGTCGGCGGTGCGCAGGCACGGCTGGATGGTCACCACGCGCCGGTTCGGCGGCACCGCCTCGCCGAGGAAGTACGGCTTGAACGGGACCATCCCCGCGATCGTGAACAGGATCGTCGGATCGTTGGCGACGAGGCTCGCTCCGGGCAGGGCCGAGTGCCCGCGCTCGACGAAGAACCTCGTGAACTCCCGGCGGAGCTGCTCGGCGTTCATCGCTCGTGTCGTCCCTCGCTCGTCGTCTCACTGGCAGTCGGTGGTGCCCCGTGCGCGCTCCCCGCCGGTCCCGGACCGCCGGCTGCGCTCCCCCCGGCCCCGGATCCGGTCGCCGCCGGGTCCGGCCCGCCGGAGCGCTCGCGCCTCCGTTCGCGCCAGCGGCGGGCGAGCAGCTGCTCGGCGCCGTGCTCGGAGGGCTCGAACACACGCAGCCCGGAAAGCTCCTCGGGCAGGTAGCCCTGCTCGACGAAGCCTCGCGGGTCGTCATGAGGATACTCGTAGCCGGTGCCGTGCCCGAGCGAGGCGGCCCCCGGGTAGTTGCCGCTGCGCAGGTGCGCGGGCACTGCGGCGAACGGCCCGCGGCGCGCCGCCTCCTGAGCGCCCCACAGGCCGCGGGCGGCGGAGCTCGACTTCGCCGCAAGGGCGAGGTGGACCGTCGCCTGGGCGAGGTTGAGGGCGGCCTCGGGCAGGCCGACGAGCTCGACGGCCTGGGCGGCGGCCGCCGCCACGACGAGGGCCATCGGGTCGGCGAGGCCCACGTCCTCGCTCGCGAGGACGACGATGCGCCGGGCGACGTAGCGGGGGTCCTCGCCCACCTCGATCATGCGGGCGAGCCAGTAGAGGGCGGCGTCGGGGTCCGAGCCCCTCACCGACTTGATGAACGCCGAGATGAGGTCGTAATGCTCCTGCCGGCCATGGCGCCATGCCCGGGTCGAGCGCGCCCGGTCGACCTGCTCGGCCCTCACGTGGCGCTCCGGGCTGCTGAGGGCGACCGCGACCTCGAGCACGGTGAGGGCCACGCGGGCGTCCCCGGCGGCCAGGTCCGCGATGAGCGCCAGCGCGTCCCGGTCGGCCGAGGCGTTCTCGAGGCCGAGGCCGCGCTCGAGCAGCACGAGGAGGTCGTCCTCCCCGAGGGCCTCGAAGCCCCAGAGCGTGGAGCGGCTGAGCAACGGGGTGTTGAGGGCGAAGAAGGGGTTCTCGGTCGTCGCCCCGATCAGGCAGACGACGCCCTCCTCGACCCCGTGGAGGAGGGCGTCCTGCTGGGCGGTGGTGAACCGGTGGACCTCGTCGAGGAACAGGATGGTCCCGCGGCCCTCCGTGCCGAGCGCCTGCCGGGCCGCCTCGAGCTCGCTGCGGACCTCCTTCACCCCCGCCTCCACCGCCGACAGGGCGCGGTAGCGCCGGCGGGTGTGCTCGGCGACGAGCCGGGCGACCGTCGTCTTGCCCGTGCCGGGCGGCCCGTGGAAGATGCCCGAGGAGAGCCGGTCCGCCTCGACGAGGGTGCGAAGCGGCCCGCCGGGGGCGAGGAGGTGGCGCTGGCCGACGACCTCGTCGAGCGTGGCCGGCCGCATGCGGGCGGCGAGCGGCGCCCGCCGCGACAGCTCCTCGGCGGCGGCGGAGTCGAACAGGCTCGAACCGGCGCCGTCACGGTCGTGCCGCTCTCGCCCTCGTTCTCGCGTGATGGGTGGCCTCCACGATGCTTCGTGCCCGCCCCGGGCCTGCGGCGGCCCGGGCGCGTCCCGCTCCGCCCGCAGGTGGTCCACACTAGGCGGAGCTGTACCGATGAGGAGTACCTGACGATGACGATGGAACCGATCAACGAGGGCACCCGCCTCCCGGGCGCGGTGCCGCTGCACGGGGACATCCCGATCGAAGCCTTCAACCCCCTGCTCAGGTCCCTGCTCACCTGGGATCTCGTCGAGCGGGTGGAGGACCCGGCGAGCCCGGGCGGCCACCGCTGGCTGCTCAAGGAAGCGGCGCAGCGTCGCCTCGACGCCCTCGCTCCGCGGCCGCGCGAGGCGGCCTCCTCGCTCGCCTACCTCGACCACTGGTGCGCCCGGTGCCGCGAGCAGAAGCTGACCCACCTCATCGAGGGCCGCTACCTCTGCACCGACTGCCAGCGGGCCGAGTCGGGCGAGGAGCGCCCATCGAGCCCCCAGCCCAAGCGGCCCCGCGCCGCCCACGATCTGCTCAGCCGGGCCAGGCTGCTCCAGCGCTGAGGAGGGCGCCGCTCACCCGGCGGGGGCGGCCCCGCGCGCCGGCGGGGGCACGACCCGGATGCCGAGCTCGGCGAGCTGGCGGTCGCCGAGCTCCCGGGGCGAGCCGGCCATCAGGTCCGCACCCGACTGGGTCTTCGGGAAGGCGATGACCTCCCGGATGTTCTCCTCGCCGGCGAGGATGGCGACGAGGCGGTCGAGCCCGTAGGCGAAGCCGCCATGGGGCGGGGCTCCGTAGCGGAAGGCGCCGAGCAGGAAGCCGAAGCGGCTCTCGGCCTCGGCCTCGGAGATGCCGAGGACGGTGAAGATCCGGCGTTGGATGTCGGCCCGGTGGATCCGGATGCTGCCCGAGCCGAGCTCCCAGCCGTTCAGCACGAGGTCGTACGCCTGGGAGCGGACCGAGAGCGGGTCGCTCTCGAGCCGGTCGAGGTCGTCGGGGTGCGGCATCGTGAACGGGTGGTGGGCGGCGACCGGATGGCCGTCCTCGTCGACGCCGTCGAACAGCGGGAAGTCGGTCACCCACGCGAAGCGGTACGGCCGGTGCGCGAGCCCCGGCCTCCCGAGGTCGAGGCGGAGCTGGCCGAGGACCCGGCAGGTGGTGGCGCGCGCGCCGGCGACGACGAGCACGAGGTCGCCCGGCCCAGCGCCGGTGGCCGCCACGATCCCCGCCTTCTCCTCGCCCGAGAGGAACTTCGCCACGGGCGAGTCGATCCCGGGACCGCCGCCGTCCTCGCCGGCGATCACGCGCAGCCAGACGAGCCCGGCCGCTCCGAGTGCTCGTGCCCGGTCGACGAGGGCGTCGAGGCGGCCCCGGCCGAGGTCCGCTCCCCCCTCGACCCGGATCGCCCTCACGGCCTCGGCTCCGGCGAGCGCCTTCAGGCCGGTGCGAGCCAGGAACTGCTCGAGGGGGACGAGCTCCATCCCAAAGCGGAGGTCCGGCTTGTCGGTCCCGTAGGTGTCGAGGGCCTCGTCCCAGGTCATCCTCACCACCTCGGGCGGCTCCTCGCCCGTCACGTCGCGGGTTGCCTCGACCACCGAGTCGGCCACGACCTCCCAGATGTCCTCCTGGCTGACGAAGGACGCCTCGAGGTCGAGCTGGGTGAACTCGAACTGCCGGTCGGCGCGCAGGTCCTCGTCCCGCATGCACCGGGCGATCTGGTAGTACCGGTCGAACCCGGCGACCATGAGGAGCTGCTTCGCGATCTGGGGGCTTTGGGGCAGCACGTAGAAGCAGCCCGGCTGGAGCCGGGAGGGGACGGCGAACTCCCGTGCACCCTCCGGCGTCGGGGTCCACAGCAGGGGCGTCTCGACCTCGACGAAGCCCTGCCGCTGCATCGACCGGCGCACCGCGGCGGCCACGGTGGCACGGATCCGCAGGTTGCGCTGCATCCGCTCGCTGCGAAGGTCGACGTAGCGAAAGCGCAGGCGCACCGCCTCCTCGGTCTCGGCCCGGCCGTCGACGGCGAACGGAGGCGGCTCGGCCGTGCTCAGGATCTCGACGCCCTCCGCCCCGATCTCGACCTCACCGGTGGCGAGGGCCTCGTTGGCGGTCCCCTCGGGCCGGAGCCGCACCGTCCCGGTCACCCGCACGACGTACTCCGAGCGCAGGTCGTGGGCGCCGTCGACGACGCACTGGACGATGCCGGTGTGGTCGCGCACGTCGACAAAGGCGAGGTGCTCGCCGTGCTCGCGCCGGCGGGCGACCCACCCGCACACCGAGACGACCCGCCCCGCGTCGCTTCGCCGCAGCTCCCCGCAGTAGTCGGTGCGAAGCCCGCGCGGGCGCGACGGGCCGGAGTGCGCTCCCATGCCGGGGCTCACCTGGCGGCCGGCTGGGGGACGGGGTTGCCCTTGCCGGGCAGGAGCCGGTAGGCGTCGTAGACGCTGTCGAGCCGGCGGAGCGAGTCGAGGAGGGAGTCGAGGTGGGAGGGGTCGGCGAGCTCGAACTCGAAGCGCATCCTGCTCACCCTATCGGCAGCGGTGTTCGACGACGAGGAGAGGATGCTCACGTGATGCTCGGCGAGGACCTTGGCCACGTCGGCGAGCAGGCGGGCCCGGTCGAGCGCCTTCACTTCGATCGAGGCGACGAAGACCCCCTGGCGGTCCCCGTCCCACTCCACCTCGATGAGCCGCTCGCCGTCGCTGCCCGCAAGGGCGAGCGCGTTCGCGCAGTCCTCCCGGTGCACCGAGACGCCGCGGCCCCTCGTGATGAAGCCGATCACGCGGTCGCCGGGCACCGGGGTGCAGCACCGCGAGAGCCGCACCATCACGTCGTCGAGGCCCTCGACGTAGATCCCCGCCGAGCCCCGGCGCTGGCTCGGCCGGCGGGGGGCGATGGCCGTCGAGGGGAGCTGCTCTTCCTGGTCGCCGCCGCGCAGCTCCCGCCCGAGGCGCTGGACGAGGGCGTGGCCCGAGACGTGACCCTCGCCGAGGGCGGCATGGAGCGCGTCGAGATCGGCGTAGCCGAGCTCGTTCGCCACCGCGAGCATGGCCGGCGACGACTGCAGCTTTTGCACCGGGAGCCCCGCCCGCCGGAGCGACCGGGCGAGCTCCTCCCGGCCGGCCTCGATGGCGTCCTCCCGCCGCTCGCGGGAGAACCACTGGCGGATCTTGTTGCGCGCCCGCGGGCTCGCGACGATCTTCAGCCAGTCGCGAGAGGGTCCCGCCGTCGGGATCTTCGAGGTCACGATCTCGACGGTGTCGCCGGAGCCGAGCCGGGACTCGAGGGGCACGAGCCGGCCGTTCACCCGGGCCCCGACGCAGCGGTGGCCGACCTCGGTGTGGATCGAGTAGGCGAAGTCGACCGGGGTCGCCCCTGAGGGCAGGGTCACGATCTCGCCCTTCGGCGTGAACACGTAGACCTCGTCCTGCTCGAGGTCGACCTTCAGGGTCTCGAGGAACTCGTGGGGGTCCGGCGTCTCCCGCTCCCAGTCGACGATGCGCTGCAGCCAGCCGATCTCCTCGGTCGAGTGCGCCCCCCGCCCCCCGGCCCCGCTGCGGCGCCGGCCCCCGTCCTCCTTGTAGCCCCAGTGGGCGGCGATCCCGTGCTCGGCCCGCTGGTGCATCTCGTAGGTGCGGATCTGCACCTCGAGCGGCTTGCCGTTCGCCCCGACGACGGTCGTGTGGAGGGACTGGTAGAGGTTGAACTTCGGCGAGTTCACGTAGTCCTTGAACCGGCCCTGCACGGGCGGCCACAGGGCGTGGACCGCCCCGAGCGCGGCCCAGCAGTCCTTCTCGGCCTCGACGATGATCCGGATCGCCACGAGGTCGTGGATCTCGTCGAACTCCTTGCCGCGCACCACCATCTTCTCGTAGATCGACCAGAGGTGCTTCGGCCGGCCGGTCACCTCGGCCGCGATGCCGAGGTCGGCGAGCCGCTTGCGCACGAGGTCGAGCACGTCCTCGAGCTCCTGCTCTCGCTGGGGCGCTCGCGTCGCCACCATCTGGGCGATCTCGGCGAACCGCTTCGGGTGGAGGGTCTCGAAGGCGAGGTCCTCGAGCTGCCACTTCACCTCCTGGATCCCGAGGCGGTGGGCGAGGGGTGCGTAGATGTCGCGGGTCTCCTCGGCGACGCGGCGGCGCTTCCACTCCGGGAGGGCGTCGAGGGTCCGCATGTTGTGGAGCCGGTCGGCGAGCTTGATGACGAGCACCCGCCAGTCACGCGCCATCGCCACCAGCATCTTGCGCATGGTGGCGGCCTGCTGGGCCTCCTTCGAGCCAAAGCGCAGGCGGTCGAGCTTCGTCACCCCGTCCACGATCGCGGCGACCTCGGCGCCGAACTCCCGCTCGATCTGCTCGAGGTCGACGCGGGTGTCCTCGACGGCGTCGTGCAAGAGGGCGGCCGCCGCGCTCGTGGTGTCGAGACCGAGCTCGGCGACGATCGTCGCCACGGCGACCGGGTGGGTGAGGTAGGGCTCCCCCGACGCCCTGCGCTGGCCCTGGTGGGCCCGGGCGGCGAGGCTGTAGGCCCGCCTCACGAGCGACAGGTCCTCGCCTGGCCGCTGCTCGGCGAGGATCGCCAAGAGGGGCTCGAGCTGATCGCTCGGGGGAGGCACGAGGGCCCGGGCGGCGCTGATCGGCCGCGCCGTGCCGTGGCGCGCCGCACCCTCTCCCCCATCGAGCGGCACCTGCAGGCCCCCGGTGCCGTCGGTGCGCTCGGCGGTCACGTCACTGCCTGCGGCCATCGGACCTCCTCATCGAGGATACCCAGCGCGTGCCGCCCCGTCGCGCCACGTGGCGGTTCGCGACCGCCGCCGGATGCCGGCCTTGTAGCCTGGAGCCACCGTGTCCACTGTCCACGCCGGGGCGCGTGGCCGGGCCCCTGCCGGGCCGTCGCTCCGGCCGGCCCTCGTCGTCGTCGCCCTTGCCGCCCTCATCGTGGTCGGCGGTGCCGTCCTCGCCGTCGTCGGCACGCCCTCGGCACGCGAGAGCGCCCCGAACGAGGTCTCCTCGCGGGTGAGGGGCACCCCGCTCCGCTCGGAGCCCGCCGCCCCCTTCCTCGCGCACATCGCCTCGGCGGGCGAGCCGCCGGAGGACGTCGTCGGCTCGCTCGCCGTGCCTGCCGGCGCGACGTACCGCTCGAGGGCCTCGAACGACCGCGGGGTGGGGCAGTTCGACCGCTCCGTCACCCTCAGCGTGGCGGCGCCGGAGAAGGAGGTCGCCCGCTTCTTCCGCCTCGTGCTCTCCGACGAGCACTGGGTCTCGACCTCCATCACCTCCAACGGATCTCGAAGCGAGCTCCTCGCCGAGCGCAACGGGAGCGACGGCTACCAGTGGGAGGTGGGCGTCATCCTCCGAGCCGTGCACACGATCGTGAGCCCGGCCCTCGCCGGCAGCGGCTCGAGCCCCGCCACGACCACGGTCACGATCCAGCTCTACCAGGTCGGCGACGCGAGCTGAGAGGCCGTTGCCGGCTCGCGCTCGTCGGTGCCGGCCGGTGCCGTGAGGTGCCGGGCAGAGCTCTCGTGGAGCAGGTAGGCCCAGACGAACATGTTCGCCGGGTAGATGAGGTAGCCAAAGCGCGTGGCCGGGGCGATGACGGTCGCGAAGGCGAGCGACCACCCCGCGAACCACGCCGCCGAGTACGGGCTCCGGGGAGTATGGCGCACGAGCATGACGAGGACCACCACGGCGCCCGCGGCGATCAGCCCCACCGTGAGCTGCGTCTTCGCCCCAGGGAAGAGCTGGACGAGCACCTGGCCCGGCAGCGGGCTTGCCGCCGGCGAGTGGACCTTCGTGAGGCCGAGCGGGAACTTGAGCACGTTCACTACGAACGCGTGGAGGCCCGCGGCGGCGCCCGCCAGGATCACCGGCACGGCGACCAGGTAGACGGCGAGGGCGTAGCGGCCGGCTGCCCGTGCACCCTCCCGGTCGCGGACGCAGAGCAGGGCGAGGACGATGAGCGGCCACGCCGTCCACTTGAGCGTCCCGGCGAAGCCCATCGCGATCCCGGCCGCGACGGGCTGGCGGCGCCGGGCGAGCACGAGGCCGAGGAGCAGCAGGGCGAGCACGGGCAGGTCGTCCCCTCCGGTCACCATCGGGAGGGCGCCGGTCGGCAGCACGACCAGGAACTGGAAGGTCCGCCATCGCCGCCGGCTGGACGAGGGTGAGAGTGCGAGGGAGAGGCCGACGACGATCAGGGTGAAGCCGGCGAGCGGGAGGCGTGCGTCCCTCAAGGCGCGGGGCAGGTGGGCCGCGTTCGTGAGCCCGAAGACGGCCATCCCGGGGAGGTAGGGGAAGTACGCGCTCGCGTCGACCGAGCGCGAGTCGTTCGAGGGGGAGACGCCGACGGTCGTCGGGTGAGCGAGGTAGGGGTCCTCGAGACGGGCGAAGCGGTCCCCGGCCCGCTCGACGACGGCGACCTCAGGCTGTGCCTGGGCGCCGTGCAGGTTGGTCACGTGCTGGTTGCCGGTGGCGCGCCAGCGCACCTGGAGCGCGAGCGGAGCGAGCACGGCTGCCACCAGCACGAGGAGGATGACGAGGCGCCGCAGCGTGCTCGCGCGGCTGCTCGCCTCGGGGTCGGGGCGGCCCGAGCGCGACCTCCTCCGGTAGGCGACCTCGCAGAGCACCGCCGCGGCGAGGTAGGCGACGAGCGCGACGCGGCCCCACTCGCGGTAGTCGGCGGTGACGGCAAAGAGGCTCTCCCCCGCCGCGAACAGGGCCGAGAGCCCGTACAAGATCGCATCCTGGCGGAGCACCGGGAGCTCGGCGACGCGCTCCGCGCTCCTCAGCACGTCGCGGCGAAGGGTTGACCACCCGGGCACCCGACGATCGTAGGGTGCCCGGGTGGGGCGGCGCGGTCTCCGGCCGCCCGGCCGGCGCCGGAGGCTCAGCGGTTCGGCTGGGGCGTGTAGCGCAGGTACGGCTTGATCGTGCGGAAGCCCTTCGGGAACCTCTCCTTTGCGGCGTCGTCGTCGATCGCCGGCGCGATGATCACGTCCTCGCCGTCTCGCCAGTTCACCGGGGTGGACACCGAGTAGTCGGAGGTGAGCTGGAGCGAGTCGATCACCCGGAGGATCTCCTCGAAGTTCCTGCCCGTGCTCGCCGGGTAGGTGATGGTGAGCTTCACCTTCTTGTCGGGGCCGATCACGAACACCGACCGGACGGTCAGCGTGTCGCTCGCGTTCGGGTGGATCATCCCGTAGAGGTCGGCCACCTTGTGGTCCTCGTCGCCGAGGAGCGGGTAGTTGAGCCGCTGGCCGGTCGCGTCCTCGATGTCCTGCAGCCAGCTCTCGTGGGAGGCGACCGAGTCCACCGACACCCCGATGACCTTCGTGTTGCGCTTGTCGAACTCAGCCTTCAGGCGGGCGACCTCGCCGAGCTCGGTCGTGCAGACGGGCGTGAAGTCCTTCGGGTGCGAGAAGAGGATGCCCCAGCTGTCGCCGAGCCACTCGTGGAAGTGGATCGTGCCCTCCGTGGAGTCGGCCGTGAAGTCAGGGGCGATGTCACCGAGTTGCAACGCCATGGGGTTCTCCTGTCTGTCGTCGTTGTGAGTCCCGGCCCTACGCCGCCGTCACGCGAGCTCGCCGGGTGAATGCTGACGAGACTAGTTAGGATTCTGCTCGGCCCGGGCCGGCCGGCCGACGGGGTGAGGAGAGCGCGCCGGCGCCTGCTCCTCGGTCGGTCTCACGGCGTCGACGACCGGGCCCACCACGATGACGCCGGGCGGGCCGAGGCCGACCTCGGGGAGCCGCCCGAGGGTCGTGCGGACCATGCGCTGATGCGGCGTCGTGCCGTCGCTGATCACGGCGCACGGCGTGTCCGGAGGGCGGCCCGCCCCGACGAGCGAGGCCGCGATCGCCGGGAGCGAGCCCATCCCCATCAGGACCACGAGCGTGCCCCCGCTCGCGGCGAGGGACTGCCAGTCGGGTTCGCAACCCCGGATGCCCTGCGAGGGCCGGTCGCTCACCTGGCCGGTCACGACGGTGAACGACGAGGCGAGGCCGCGGTGCGTGAGGGGGATCCCGGCCGCCGCCGGCACGCCGATCACCGAGCTCACCCCGGGCACGACCTCCCAGGGGACGCCGGCCGCCTCGAGCGCGGCGGCCTCCTCGCCCCCCCGCCCGAACACGAACGGATCGCCTCCCTTGAGGCGGACGACGACCGCGGCCCGCCGGCCGTGCTCGACGAGGAGCCGGATGATCTCGCGCTGGCGGCGGTCCGCTTGGGCCGTGCCGGTGCCGTGCCGCTTGCCGACGTCGATGCGAAGGGCCCCGGGGCCCGCAAGGGCGAGGACCTCGGCGCTCACGAGGCGGTCGTGCACGACGACCTCGGCGCGGCGCAGCAGGTCGGCTCCCTTCACCGTGAGCAGGCCCGGGTCACCCGGTCCGGCCCCGACGAGGTAGACCGTCACGTCCTCGCCTCGCCCGCGCCGGGGGCGCTGTCGAGGCAGTGGCGGCGGAGCGCCTTTTCGAGCCTCGGGAAGTCGTCGGCCCGCGGGAGGCCGATGCGCACCGTGTCGTCGAGGCCGAAGCTCGCGCAGTCGCGGACCACGATCCCCTCGCCGAGCAGCTGCGCCCGCAGCGCGCCGGCCTTCTCGACGAGCACCCACGGCCCGCTCCCGGCGCGCACGGAACGCCCGAGGGAGCCGAGGAGCGACGCGAGCCGGTCCCGCAGGGCCGAGGTCTGCCGGGACCAGGCGGCGAGGTCCACTACGGCGAGCAGGTCGGCGAGCGCCTCGGCCGCGAGCCCGTTCACCGACCACTCGGGCTGGCTCGCGGCGAACCGGCGCATGAGCGCCTCGTCGGCGCAGAGCACGTAGCCGAGCCGCAGCCCGGGGCAGGCGAGCAGCTTGGTGAGAGATCCCACCACGACGGCGCCCTCCCGGTAGTCGCCCCGGGTCCAGGTCCCGGTGGCAAGGGGCCAGAAGGCCTCGTCCCAGACGCCGGCCGCCGCCTCCGGCGCTGCCAGCGTGCCGAGCGGGTTGTTCGGGTTCGACCGCCACAGCGGACCGCCGCGGCGGGGGTAGGAGGAGAACTCCGGCTCTGCCACGTGGCCTCCGAGCGCCGCCGCGACGAGCGAGATCGCCTCCGCCCCGCCGTTCGTGAGCAGCAGGTGTCGCGGCTCCACCCCCATCACCTCGGCGAGGGCAGCCGTGGCGGGAGCCGGGTCGGGGTACCGTCCGATCGCCCCGAGATGCCGGCGGAGGACCGGGACCGGGTCCGGCGCGACCGGGCAGAGGCTCGCCGAGAGGTCGAGCACCGACGCCGGGTCGATGCCGAGCTCGCGGGCGAGGCGCCCCCCGTCCCCGCCGTGGGGGCGGGGCTGCGTCGCTCCCACGGTCAGCCGCCGGCCCGCCCGGCCGCCGGCTCCTCGCGGCCGAGGCGCTCGAGCAGGTAGGGCACGGCGAGAAGGGCGGCGAGGGTCGTGGTCACGCGCCGCGAGAGCCGCCGGGCCCGGGAGATGTCGGCCGCCGTGGGGGGGCGCCCCACGCCAAGCTCGGCCCGGTGCTCGGCGACCCCGCCGTAGCGGTTGACCCCGCCGAGCCGCAGCCCGAGGGCACCGGCGAAGGCCGCCTCCACCACCCCCGCGTTCGGCGAGGGATGGCGGGGGGCCTGCAGGAGCACCGCCCGGACGATCTCGGCCGCCTGGCGGGGGGCACCGACGAGCACCGCGGCAGCGGCAAGGCGCGCCGGGAGGAGGTTGGCGAGGTCGTCCGCCCGCGCGGCGGCCCAGCCAAAGCGCCGGTAGCGCTCGTTGCGGTGCCCGACCATCGCGTCGAGGGTGTTCACGGCCCGGTAGGCCGCCGCCCCGACCGCCCCTCCCGCGAGGGCGAACATGAGCGGCGCCACGACGGCGTCGACGGTGTTCTCGGCCACCGACTCGACGACGGCCCGGGCGATCTCCCCCTCGTCGAGGCCCGCCGGGTCGCGGCCGACCAGTGCCGGGAGGGCCCGGCGCGCCTCGTCGATGCCCCCTTGCTCGAGGGCCCGGCCGATCTCGGCCGCCCGGCGGTCCAGGCTGCGCGCCCCGAGCGCCGTCGCGACCACGAGGACGAGCACGGCCCGCTCGGCGGCGGCTCCGCCGAGCCGCCTCGCGGCGGCGGAGGCAAGGAGCGTCGGCGCCGTGGCGAGCCCAAAGCCGGCGGCGAGGTGGGACACGCCGCTCCTGCGGTCGTCGCGCCACCTTCTCGCCTCCCGGCTCGCCATCGCCCGCCCGAACCATGCGACCGGGTGCCACCGGTCCCGAGGGTCGCCGATCACGCGGTCCACGGCGAGCGCCGCCGCCGCGAGGGCGCCCCGCTCCCGCCAGCTCACCACCGGATCCCCGACACGAGGAGGGCCGCCGTCTCCGAGAGGACCACCGACGCCCCGAGGACGTCGCCGGTGAAGCCCCCGAGCCGCCGGCGGGCGAGCAGGAGCAGGCCGACCGGGAGGAGCACTCCCGCTCCGACGCCGCCGGCCGCCGGAGCGCCTCCGCTGAAGATCGCGAGCGCGGCGCCCGCCCCGGCGCCGGCGGCGGCGGCGAGGCCGGGGGCGGCGCGGCCGCCGCCGAGGAAGGCGGCGGCGAGGCCGCGGGGTCCCCGGGCGTAGGGAAGGACGAGCATGGCGCCGACCATCACCGAGCGGGAGAGGCACCACAGCCCGGCGACAAGGGCAACCTCGGGACGGAGCTGCGCGAACGAGGCGAAGCGCACGACGAGCACGGCGACCGTCACCGCGAGGCCGAAGGCACCGATCTCCGGCCCTGACATCACCGCGAGACGTCGCTCCCGGCTCAGGTGGCCAAGCAGGCCGTCCGCGCTGTCGGCGAGCCCGTCGACATGGAGCAGGCCCGTCACGACGAGGTCGGCGACCACGGCGAGGGCGGCCGGTACGAGCGGGCCGCGCCAGGCGGCCGACGCCCCCCACCACACGAGGCCCACCACGGCGCCGATCGCCGCCCCCACGACCGGGAACCACACGAGCGCGGCCGGCCGGGGCCGACGGGCCGGGCCGGCGACGGTGAGGAAGCCGAGGGCGCCGAGCACTACAGCTCCAGGGTGCGGCCGGCGACGACGAGAAGGACGCGGTCCGCCACGGCCGCCACCTGCTGGTTGAGCTCGCCGAGGGCGTCCACGAAGGCCCGTCCGAGCGCGCTCGCCGGGTGGACGGCGAGGCCGACCTCCTCCGACACGACCACGCTCGGGCCCGCGCGCTCACCGAGGGCCCTGGCGAGGCCCGGCCCGTCCACCTCGAGGCCGGGTGCGGACGCCACCCAGGTGCCGAGGCTGTCGACGATCACGCTCCCCTCGACCCGGGCGAGCACGAGGGTCAGCTCCGCGCTCGAGAGGAGCTCCACGGTCTCCCATGCCGGGGGGCGCCGTGCGCGATGCAGGGCGACCCTTCGCTCCATGCCGGGGTCGCTGACCTGTGCCGTCGCCACGTAGGTGACCCGCCCGCCCGCGTCGGCGGCGGCCTCGGCGGCGAGGCGCTCCGCGACTCGCGACTTGCCCGAGCGGGTGCCGCCGAGCACGAGGGTCACGGCGCCGCGGCGGGCCCGGCCGGTCACGGTTCGCCGGCCGGCGCCGCGAGGTGGGTGCGGATGGCGCCGGCGAGGCCGTCCGCGCCGCCCTCGCGCTCGATCTCCTCGAGCAGCACGTAGCCGGCGGAGAGGATCTCGGCGAGCGAGCGGGCGAGGCCGAGCCGGGCGGGGCCGGTCTCGGCGTCCACCACGAGGCAGGGCACCTTCGTCGCCGCCAGCTCGGCCGCGGCGAGCTGCGAGGAGGCCACCGGGTCCTCCCCTCCGGCCGTCGCCCGCCCGTCGGTGACGATCACGACGGCCGGGTCCGGCCCGCCGGAGAGCTCGGCCCCGCGCACGAGCGCCGTCACCTGCCGCAGGCCGGCGGCGAGCGGGGTCCGGCCGCCGCTTGCAAGCTCGGCGAGCCGGGCCCGGGCCACCTCGATCGAACCGGTCGGCCGGAGGACGACCTCGGCCGACTCCTCGCGGAAGACCACCATCGCGACGCGGTCGCGCCGCCGGTAGGCATCGCCGAGCAGCGAGAGGACCGCGGCGCGGGCCGCCTCGAGCCGGCGGCGGCCGGCGATCGAGCCCGAGGTGTCGACGGCGAGGATGACGAGCCTCGCCCGGGGCTCGGCCCTCACCGGGGCGCGGAGGTCCTCCGGCACGAGCGCCTGCCCGGCCCGGTCGTGCTCGCCGGCGGTCCTCACCGCATAGGCGACCGCCGTCGCGGCGGCGTCGAGCGGCTGGCCGGGATCGCTGAGGGCCACGTGCCTGATCTGGCGGCCTCTTGCCCCTCCCCGGCCCGTCGCGCCGCCCCCGGCGGCCTGGCCGGCTCGGGGCGCCAGCCGGGCGGCCCGCGGGAGGGCGAGCCGCCGCCCGTCCACGGTGACCCCCGCACCTCCATCCGGGTCCGGGGTCCCCTCTCCCGCCGACCCGAGGCGCGGGACTCCTCCCCCGCCGCCACCGACGGGCTCCTCGCCCGGGCGGGCACCAGCGCCGGGCGGCTCGGCCCCGTCGGTGTCTGCGGGCGCCCCCGCCTCGCCGGCAGGCTCGCCTGGCCCGCCCTTTCCGGGGGGAGCCTGGCCGAGCACCTCGTCGAGGACGGCCTCGAGCTCGGCGGAGGCGATGCCGGGCGCCTCGAACGGGTCCCGGCGCCGGCGGTGCCCGAGCACGAGTGGTGCCACGCGCCTCACGTGCTCGACCCCCGCGTGCGCCGCACCCTCGAGCCCGGCGAGCGCACCGGCGGCCCGGCAGAGCGCGAGGTCGGCCCGGAGCCCTTCTGCCCCCACGGCGACCGCCAGCTCGGCGGCGGCGAGCACGGCCTGCGCGCTGCAGGCGACCGGGTGAGCCGAGGCGAGCGCCTTGCGGAGCGCCGCCTCGCCCGCTTCGTCGGGCAGCTCCCCCGCCTCGAACGCGAGCTGGCGGCGGACGATCTCCGCCCGCAGCTCCGGGTTGCCGGGCGCCCTTACCTCGACGGCGAGGCCGAAGCGGTCGAGCAGCTGCGGCCGGAGCTCGCCCTCCTCGGGGTTCATCGAGCCGACGAGCACGAAGCGAGCCGGGTGGCTGCTCGAGAACCCGTCCCGCTCGACCCGGTTGACCCCTGAGACCGCCACGTCGAGCAGGACGTCCACGAGATGGTCGGGAAGCAGGTTGACCTCGTCGACGTAGAGCACCCCGCCGTCGGCCTCCGCGAGCAGGCCGGGCCTGAAGCCGTGCTCGCGCGAGCGCAGCAGGGCGGTGACGTCGAGCGACCCGAGGACCCGGTCCTCGCCCGCCCCGAGGGGCAGCTCGACGAAGGGAGCGCCCTTTGGCAGCAGGGCGGCGAGGCCCCTCGCGAGCGTCGTCTTCGCCGAGCCCTTGTCCCCCCGGAGCAGGACGCCGCCGAGGCGGGGCTCGACGGCCGCGAGCAGCAGGGCCAGCTTCGCCTCCTCCTGCCCGACGACCGAGGAGAACGGCAGGTGCGAGCTCACCGGGACTCCTCCCACCCCTCGGCCTCGAGGAGCGCCTCGGCGAGCATGGCGCCGGTGGCCTCGTCAGGCTCCCACCGCCCTCGCTCTCTCGCCTCGAGGAGCCGCTCCACGATCGAGGCGAGGGCGAAGGGGTTGGACTGCTCGAAGAACTTCCGGTTCTCCGGGTCGCCGACGTAGGCCTCGGCCACACGCTGGTACATCCAGGGCTTCGCGACGTGCGCCGTGACGTCGTAGCCGAACAGGTAGTCGACGGTGGCCGCCATCTCGAAGGCGCCCTTGTAGCCGTGCCGGCGCATCGCCTGCAGCCACTTCGGGTTGACCACGCGGCTGCGCACGACCCGGGCTGCCTCCTCTGCGAGGGAGCGCACGAGAGGGTGGGCCGGATCGGCCGTGTCGCCGAACCACGCCTTCGGCTCCCGCCCCGTGAGCGAGCGGATCGTGGCGATCATGCCGCCGTGCTCTTGAAGGTAGTCGTCGGAGTCGAAGATGTCGTGCTCCCGGTTGTCCTGGTTCTTCACGGCGACGTCGATCGCCGCGAACCTGCGCGCCATCGCCTCGCCGGCGGGGACGCCGAAGCCACCCCTCCCGTAGGACCAGCCCGACCAGGCCGTGTAGACGGCGGCGAGGTCGTCGTCCGAGCGCCAGTTGCGGCTCTCGAGCAAGGCGAGGATGCCGACGCCGTAGCTGCCCGGCGCCGGCCCGTAGACACGGGGGTCCGCCGCGCCATGCGCCCGCACGAAGTTGTGCTCGGGCGGCTCCTCGAGCCCCGCCACGAGCTCCACGGCCGCGTCGAGCAGCTCGACCATCCCCGGAAAGGCGTCCCGGAAGAAGCCCGAGATCCGCAGCGTCACGTCCACCCGCGGCCGTCCGAGCTCGGCCGCCGGGACCGGCTCGAGGCCGACCACCCTGCGGGTCCGCTCCTCCCAGACCGGCCGGACGCCGAGCAGCGCGAGCGCCTCGGCCACGTCGTCGCCCTGGGTGCGCATGGCCGCCGTGCCCCAGAGCACGAGGCCGACGGTCTCGGGGTACCGCCCCTCCTCCTCGAGGTGGCGGGCGAGGAGGGCGTCGGCGAGCTTCCGCCCGACCTCGTAGGCGAGCTCGGTCGGGAGCGCCTTCGGGTCGACCGAGTAGAAGTTCCGGCCCGTCGGGAGCACGTGGGCGCAGCCCCGGGTGAGGGCGCCGCTCGGGCCGGCCGGCACGTAACGGCCCTCGAGGCCGGCGAGCAGGTTGGCGATCTCGTCCCCAGCCCGCTCGAGGCTCGGCACGAGCCACTCGCAGATCCAGGCCACCGCCGAGGGCGCCCCCGGCGGCGGGACCCAGCCGTTCGAGCTCGCCGCGATCACGAGCGACCGGCACGCCTCGTCGATCTCGTCGAGGTTGTGCGGGTCCTCCCCGTCGAGGCCGAGACGGTCGGCGACCTCGGCTCGAAGCGACGGGACACGGCCGTGCCCGAGGCGGGTGATCGCGAGCACGAGGTCGACGAGGGTCTCACCGGCCGGGGCCGAGCCGAGGACGTGGAGGCCCCCGCGGATCTGGGCGTCCTTCAAGGTGCACAGGTAGCCGTCGACGGCGAGGACCACCTCGTCGAAGCCATCGTCGGGCGGGACGGCCGAGAGCCCGAGGTCCTGGTCGATGCTCGCCTCGCCGAGCAGCTTCCAGATCCGCTCCCGGAGGGCGGGGAGCTTGGAGGGGTCGAGCGACTGCAGCTGGGCGTACTCGTCGAAAAGCTGCTCGAGCCGGGCGAGGTCGTCGTAGGTGTCCGCCCTCGTCATCGGCGCCATGAGGTGGTCGACGATGACGGCGTGGGTGCGGCGCTTGGCCTGGGTCCCCTCGCCCGGGTCGTTCACCACGAAGGGGTAGAGCAGCGGCAGGTCGCCGAGGGCGGCGTCGGGCCAGCAGGCGGCGGACAGCCCCACCGCCTTCCCCGGCAGCCACTCGAGCGTCCCGTGCTTGCCGAGGTGGACGACGGCGTCGGCGCCCCACACCTCGTCGAGCCACCGGTAGAAGGCGAGGTAGTGGTGGGTGGGCGGGAGCGAGGGCGAGTGATAGACCGCCACCGGGTCGTCGCCGTACCCGCGGGGCGGTTGGATCGCGATCACCACGCTCCCGAGCTCGAGGCCGCTGAAGACGAGCCGGCCCCCGTGGACCCGGTGCCGGCCGGGGGGCGGGCCCCAGGTGGACTCGATCTCCTCCCTCGCCGCCTCGGGCAGGGTGGCGAACCATGCTCCGTACTGCTCCGCCGCCATGGAGCCGACGGCCATCTCGAGCTGGCGCGGGCTCAGCTCGTCCGCCTCGTAGGTGAGCCCGTCCGCCAGCGCCCCCATGAGGGCGTCCCCGTCGGCGGGCCGCCCTTCGACCCGGTACCCGGCGGCGGCGAGCGCGTCGAGAAGGACGAGGGCCGAGGCCGGCGTGTCGAGGCCGACGGCGTTGCCGAGCCGGCTCCGCTTCGTCGGGTAGGCCGAGAGCACGACGGCGACTCGCCGCTTCGCCGCCGGGGTCTCGCGCAACCTCGCGAGGCGGAGGGCGAGCCCAGCGACCCTGTCGGTGCGATCGGGGACGGTCCGGTAGGCCCGCACGTTTGTGCCGAGCTGGTCCCCGTCGTCGACGACCTCGTTGAACGCGAAGGCGGGAGCGATGATGCGCCCGTCGAGCTCCGGGATCGCGACGCCCGAGGTGACGTCGTAGGGACCGAGCCCTGCGTCGGAGTCGCCCCATTCGGCGCTCGAGCGCCCGGCCGAGGGAGCCTGGAGCACCGGGATGTCGAGCTCGGCCAGCTCGGCGACGTCCCACCCTTCCCCGTCGAGGCCCCCGCGGGCGCCGGGCGTGCCCGCCGCCGCGGCGGCGCCGCCCGCCGCGAGCACCGTCGTCACGAGCGCCTGCGCCCGGTACCGGCGGAGCAGCTCGACGACCGGCCGCGCCGCCTGCTCTCGCAGCGAGTAGCACCAAAGGGCGAGGGGCCGGCCCCCTTTGGCCCGGATCGCCGCGCAGAGATCCTCCACGAACTGCGTGTTGCCGGCCACGAGGTGGGCGCGGTAGAAGACGACCCCGATCACCGGGCCCGTTCCCTCGGGGTCCGGTTCCCGGAACACGCCGTGCTCGGCGACCGGCTCCGGCGGCGCAAAGCCCCAGCCGTCGAGGCAGACCGTGTCGGCGACGAAGCGGAGCAGGTTCTCCAAGTTGGCCGGCCCACCGTGCACGAGGTAGGCGAAGGCCTCGGTGACCGTCGCGCTCGGCACCGTCGAGGCCACCGTGAGCTCGGCGTCGGGGACCGCCTCGCCGGCGAAGGCCAGGAGCGCCACGCCCCGTGCGGCGCACTCGGCTCGCAGGCGGTCGAAGCCCTCCTGCCAGGCTCGGCGCCCGCCGAGGAGGCGCACGAGCACGCAGGCCACCCCATCGAGGTCCCCGATCGGGTCCGCGGCCCAGGTCGTCGTGGCGGTGACGGGGCGAAAGCCCTCCGGGAGCGCCTCGACGGCGGTCCGCAGGCAGAGCAGGTCCGTGTCGGTCGAGAAGATCACGTGGATCCGACCCTCCCCGGCGGCCGGCGTCACGCCCGCTCCGCTCGCGTGAGGCTGCAGCCCTCGCAGGTGCGGCCGCCCGAGGTGCGGTACCACAGGCAGCAGGCCGACCGCTGCCAGCGCCACTCGGCGCCGCGTGCCTCGAACGAGCCGGTCGAGGCGAGCCAGGGCGCCTGGTCGAACAGCGCGAGGGCCCGGTCGCGCACGGCCGCCTGCTCGGCGGCGTCCCCCCGGTCACGGGCCGCGCCCTCGACCGCCCGGAAGGCGGCGGCGCACGACGCGGCGACGTTGGCCCAGACGAGCCGCTCACCAAGACGCTGCGAGGCCCGGAGCGCAGCGACGATCCGGACGAGGTGCCCGGGGAAGAGCGCCTCGGCGAGCGACCTGGCGTCGCCGGCCGGCCCGAGCGGGGCGGCGCCGTACCGCACCGCCCGGGCCCGCCCCCCGGCGAGCCGGACCGAGGTGGATGGCGCCGCCGGGGAGGGCCAGGGGAGGCCGACGGCATAGGCGGCGAGACTGATCCCGGCGACCCGGTAGGCGTAGGACTGCAGGAGCAGCGAGGCCGCCACCTGGCGATCGCCGGTCTCGGCCTCGTCAAGGGCACGATCGAGGTCGGCGGCCGTGATGGCGCCGCAGTCGTGCCACCCGGGCTCGGTCCGCCCCGGCCGTTCCGTCGGTGGGGCCAGGTGCTCCACCCTCGAGCCGACGGCCGCGAGCACCTGGTCGAGGCGGTCGCTCACGCCCTCACGCCTTCTGCGAGCACCTGGTCGAGCCGGGCGAGGTCGAGGTGCTCCTCGACCAGGTCGGCGAGCAGGTCGATCCGGCGCTGGCGGGCCGCCTCGAAGCACCCGCCGTGGGGGATCGCCGTGCCCGCCCTCGCCGCCACCTTCTCGAGCACGGCGGCTCTCGCCCCGTCCTCGTCGAGCAGGCCATGGAGCGAGGTCCCCCACACCAGCGCGCCGGCCGGCGTCGTGCCGGCAGCGCCATCGCCCTCGCCGTTGTCGAGCTCCACGAGGGCGGGGCCCGAGGACTTCACGACTCCGTGGTGGATCTGGTAGCCGGCGGCCGGCTCGCCGAACAGCCGCCCGCGGCGTCGGCGCACGACCTTCTCCGGGCCGAAGGTCGTGACGGCGTCGAGCAGGCCGAGCCCGTCCACCTGCGGCTCGCAGGACTCCACCCCGCCGGGATCGGCGATCGTGCCCCCGAGCATCTGGTAGCCGGCGCAGATGCCGAGCACGACCCCCTTGGCGGCCGTCGCCGCGTGGTCGAGCCCCCGGGATCGGAGCCAGGCGAGGTCGGCCACCGTCGCCTTCGAGCCGGGGATGACGAGCAGGTCCGGCTCCCCGAGGCTGCGAGCGTCCTCCACCCAGCGCAGGCGCACCCCGGGCTCGAAACGCAGCGGGTCGAGGTCGGTGAAGTTCGCGATGTGCGGCAGGCGCACCACCGCGACGTCGAGCACGCCGGTGGGCCCGCCCGCCTCCACCCCGTCGGCGGCTCCCGGTTCAAGTTGGAGGGGCCGGTCGAGGGCGAGCGAGTCCTCACTGTCGGTCTCGGGTCCCTCGATCCACGGCAGCACGCCGAGGCAGGGCACGCCGCAGCGCTCCTCGAGCTGCTCGGCGCCGCCCGCGAACAGCGCCGGGTCGCCCCTGAACTTGTTGACCACGAGGCCCTTCACGAGGCGGCGGTGGGCCGGAGGAAGAAGGGCGAGGGTCCCGAACAGCGAGGCGAACACTCCGCCGAGCTCGATGTCGCCGACGAGCACCGCCCCGATCCCCGCCTCGGCGGCGAGGCGGAGGTTCACGATGTCGCTCTCCATCAAGTTGACCTCGGCCGGGCTGCCCGCCCCTTCCAGGATCACGACGTCGTAGCGGCGCCGGAGGTCGGCGAGCGCCTCGAGGACGATCCCGAGCAGCTCGGGCTTCATCCGGTGGAATTCGGAGGCGGTCATCGTGCCGACCGGCCGGCCCATCACGACGACCTGGCAGCGGCGCTCCCCCATCGGCTTCACGAGGACGGGGTTCATCCCGACTTCAGGGTCCGTGCCCGCCGCGGCGGCCTGCCAGGCCTGGGCCCGGGCGATCTCATGACCCCCGGGCGTCACGGCCGAGTTGTTCGACATGTTCTGGCCCTTGAAGGGCGCGACTCGAGCTCCCCGGCGGGCGTAATGGCGGCACAAGCCGGCGGCAAGGGTGCTCTTGCCGGCGTTGGAGGTGGTGCCGCACACCATCAACGCGCCGGACGGTCCGAACGGCTCCCACTTGCCCACTGTGACGTCTCCCGCGTCGAGCTCAATCGGCACAGGTCTCCTGGCTCCCGGATCGACGCTCGCCCCGGCCTTCCGGCCCCTTGGACCGTGGCCATTGCTGGGGTTCGCTCCCCGGTTACAGTTGCGGGACAGCCCCGGACTCGCACCGGTGTTCCCTGTAACCGCTCCGGACGCTACCAGCCGCCGGCGCGAGCCCTCAACCCCCGCCACGACCGTGACCGAACCGCACCGCCTGCTCCTGCTCGGGGGGACGACCGAGGCGCGCCAGCTCGCCGAGGCGCTCGCCGGCGAGGACGACCTCGTGGTCGTGACCTCCCTCGCCGGGCGGACCTCGAGCCCCTCCCAGGCTCCGGGCCTACGGCGGACGGGCGGTTTCGGCGGCGCAAGGGGCCTTGTGGAGTACCTGCGCACGGAGCGCATCTCGGCCCTCGTCGACGCCACCCACCCGTTCGCGCCCGTGATGCGCTGGCATGCCGAGGCGGCCTGCGCCGCCACCGGCGTCCCACGGCTCCGCCTCGAACGCCCCGGGTGGTCCCCGGGGCCGGGCGACCGCTGGACCACCGTCGCCTCCCTCGCCGACGCCGCAGCCGAGATCGCCTCGGGCTCCTCGGAGCGGGTCTTCCTCACCGTCGGGCGGAGCGACCTCGACCGCTTCGTGCCGGCCTGTGACGGGCGCCGGCACTGGCTCGTCCGGTCGATCGAGCCCCCCGGTGAGCTCCCGCTGCGCCCGGCCGAGGTCGTCTGCGCCCGCGGCCCGTTCAGCCTCGAGGACGAGACCGCCCTGCTCTCCCGGGAACGGATCGACCTCCTCGTCACGAAGAACAGCGGGGGCGACGCCACCGTCGCCAAGCTCGAGGCGGCTCGCCGTCTCGGCCTCCCCGTCCTCGTCGTCGACCGGCCCCCCTCGCCGGCCGGGCCCGCCGCCGCCACGGTCGCAGGTGCGATCGAGTGGCTCCATGCGACGCTCGGCCGCTACTCCCGTAGCCCGCTGGGCCCGCCGGGGTAGCGGCGCGGGGTGTAGACCCCGGGCTCCTTGAAGCCTGGCACGCGCACCCTCGTCGTCGTCGAGGAGCCGACGACGAGAATGGTGCGCATGTCGACGGCCTCAGGGGCGAGGTCGCCGAGGGCCACCACGGCAACCTGCTCGGCCGGGCGGCCGACGTCCCGTGCGACGACGACCGGCGTGCCGGGGCTCCGGTGGTGCCCGATCACGGCGAGCGCGTGCCCGAGCTGCCAGGGCCGGTGCCGGGAAACGGGGTTGTAGAGGGCGAGGACGAAGTCCGCGCCGGCAGCGGCGGCGAGGCGGGACTCGACGACCGCCCACGGCTTCAGGTTGTCCGAGAGGGAGATGACGGCGAAGTCGTGGCCGAGCGGGGCGCCGACCCTGGCGGCGGCGGCCTGGGCGGCGGAGACCCCCGGGCTCACGACGACCTCGACGGCCTCCCAGGCGGCGGGCCGATCCGGGCGGTCGAGCTGCTCCATGACGGCGGCGGCCATGGCGAACACCCCGGGGTCTCCCGACGAGACGAGGGCGACGGCTCGCCCTTGTGCGGCAAGGTCGAGGGCGGCCGCCGCCCGCTCGCCCTCCTCCCGGTTGTCGGAGCGGTGGCGGACCTGGCCCGCCGGCTGGTCCTCGACCATGTCGAGGTAGGTGCCGTAGCCGACGAGGTCGCTCGCCCCGGCAAGGAGCGCGCTCGCCTCCGCCGTCCTCCAGCCAGGGCCGCCCGGGCCGAGGCCGACGATGGCGAGGCGGCCGCCGCGAGGGCTCTGGTCCCGGCTCACCGCCTCGGCGCCCCGGCGCTCGGGATGACCACCATGGAGAAGTACGGCGCCTCGGTCGCCCCGGCCCCGGCGAGGGGGGCCACCCGCTGGCCCTCGAGCGTGGCCCGCTCGACGTAAAAGGCCCGGTCCAACAGGCCCGCGGCCTCGACGCAGGAGCGGACCTTGGCCAGGTTGCGGCCGACCTTCACGACGACGGCGGCGTCGGCCCCGGCGAGGCGGCGCTCCAGCTCCGCCGCAGGGAGCACTCCCGAGAGGACCGAGAGCGTCTCGTCCCGGGAGACGAGGGGGGCGCCGAGGACTGCGGCGCCGGCGAGGATGGAGGGGACGCCGGGCACGACCTCGCTCGGGTACCGCTCCGACAGCCGCGTGTGCAGGTACATGTAGGAGCCGTAGAAGAAGGGATCGCCTTCGCACAGCACGGCGACGTCGGCCCCCTCGTCGAGGAGGGCCGCCACCTCGCCGGCCGCCTCGTCGTAGAAGGCGGAGAGGAGGCGCTCGTAGCGGGCCCCGGCCGCCAGCTCGGTCGTGACCGGGTAGCAGAGCGGGAGCTCGCGCTGGCCGGGGCGGAGGTGGCCGGCGGCGGCGGCCCGCGCGTTGCTCGGCCGGCCCGGCGCCGCGAAGAAGGCGACCGCCTGCGCCTGCCGGATGACACGGCGCGCCTTCACCGTCACGAGCTCGGGGTCTCCCGGGCCGACGCCGACCCCGAACAGCCGCCCCGGGGCGCGAGCGCCGGTCATTCCCGCTCGGCCGCGAGGGCGTTGACGGCTGCCGCGGCCATGGCGCTGCCGCCGCGGCGGCCGAGCAGCGTCACGAAGGGGACGCCGTGGGCCTCCTCGGCGAGCGCCTGCTTGGACTCCGCCGCGCCGACGAAACCGACGGGGAAGCCGAGGATGAGCGCCGGCCGGGGCGCCCCGGCGTCGAGCAGCTCGAGCAGCCGCCACAGCGCCGTCGGGGCGTTGCCGATCGCGACGACGGCGCCGCCGAGCCGGGGAAGCCAGAGGTCGACCGCCGCGGCGGCCCGGGTCGTCCCCATCGCCTCGGCCATGGCGGCCACCTCACTGTCGTTGAGCGTGCACACCACCTCGTTCGCGGCCGGGAGCCGGCGCCGGGTGATCCCTTCGGCGACCATGCGGCTGTCGGCCAGCACCGGAGCCCCCGCAGCAAGGGCGTCGCGACCCCGCTCGCCGGCCCCGGGGGAGAAGCGGAGCTCGCGCACGACGTCGACCATCCCGCAGGAGTGGACCACCCGCACGGCGAGCTTCTCCAAGTCGCCGGGGATCGAGCCGAGGTCGGCCTCCGCCCGGATCGTCTCGAAGGAGCGGCGGTAGATCTCGGCACCGTCACGCTCGTAGTCGCGGCTCGTCATCTCCTGGCGGGCCTCACATGCCCGCCGCGAGCTCGACGGCCTCGGCGCTCGAGACGGCCGCTGCTCGCGGGCCGCCATCCTCGTGCAGCTCGTAGCAGCCGGGCGCCGACCCGACGAGGCTCGGCGCGATCGAGTACCGGTCGGCGCAGCACCTGGCGCAACCGGAGAGGTGGAGCGGCGTGGGAGGCCTTCCCCCGGCCCGCCGGGCCGCGATGATCCGCCGGGCATCGCCGGCGGCATCGGTCAACCCCGAGCTGCAGCCCCGGGCCCCGACGCACGCGACGACGGTCGAGGCCGGGTCGGCGGGATCGACGACGAGACCGCAGCGGGCGAGGGCGGCGAGCAGGCGCGGCCGGTCGCCCGGCGCCGGGGCCGGGAGGACCACCCCTCTCCAGGCAGTGAGCCGGAGGAGGCCCCCCGAGAAGCGCTCGGCCGCCCGGGCGATCGCCTCGAGGCCAGCCGCGTCGGTCCGGCCGAGCACCGGCATCGCCCCCACGAAGCCCTCGCCGATCCCGAGCGGGCCGGCCGGGCGGGGTCCGGTGGTCCCGCACGGGGGCACGGCGACGGCCGCACGCTCCCGGCCGAGCGAGTCGAGCGCGGCGTCGACCAGTGCCTCGACGAGCTGCTCGCGGGCCACCTGGCGAGGACGGGCCACCGAGCCCTCCTCGCCGTCGCGGGCCCACCCCCAGCACAGGCGCATGCAGCCCGGCTCACGGGCGGGCAGCGCGACGACGGCCGCACGGCGGCCGGCAAGAGTGAAGCTCCCCCCACCCTCGAGGGCGAAACCGAACTTCTCGTCGAGCCCGTCGAGGCGGGGCTCTGCGTCGAGGGCGGCGAGCAAGGGGGCGAGGAGGGGGCCGAGATCCTCCGCCCCCGGCTCGAGGCCCCCGAGCGGACCGAGGAGGATGTTGCGGCGCCGGTCACCCGGCCCCCCGGCGCTCAGCCCTGCCGCCGAGAGCGCCTCTGAGAGGGCGGCCTCCGACGAAGGGCGGACCCCGCGCAGCTGGAGGTTGCCCCGGTTCGTGATCTCGACCTCACCGCTCGCGAAGCGGGTGGCGGCCTCGGCCACGACCGAGAGGCCGGCCGCGTCGATCCGGCCGCCCGGCACCCGGAGCCGGGCGAGGCCCCCGTCGGCCCGGGGCACGACGTGGGCGACGCTGGGGCAGGCCGATCCGGTTGAGGCTGCCCGGGCACCGCCGCCTCCCGAGAGCGGCGAAATGCTAGTGGCGGGGCGCATCGGAGGCACGCTACCAACCCGGCGGGGATGTCCTCCTTGTGCAGTCTCGACCTGGATGGCACTGCGAGAGCTCCCTCCCCCCATTGGGTGCCATAGCGGTGGTAACCTGCCAGAGCGCACGTGCGCCGACGTGGGGTTCGTCGTGACCTGCGCCGACCGCCTGAGGGAGGGCGATGCGGGGACGGACGAACCGGATGGCTGCGGGGTGCTCAGCGGCTGAGCGGAAGGCGTTGCTCTGCCGCACAGGCCCTCGTGGCGAAGCGCGGAGGGCTGCATGACGCGTGCTCGCCGAGCGGCGGCCGGCGTGGCCGCAGTCGTGCTCGCAGGTGCTGTCCTCGCTGCCTGCTCTTCCGGATCCGGCTCGAGCGCGACGACCAAGCGCTCCGCACCGTCGTGGGCACGCTCACTCGGGAGGGGCCTCACGATCCTCCCGCCGGGCTCGACGCCAGCTGCCGGCAACGGAAGTCCCGGTGGGGTGGTCGAAGCCGATGTTGCCGACGTCAACGCCGGCAATCTCTCGGCGGCCTGCGGCCTCCTCGAACCGTCCGCCCAAAGCGCGTGTGCCCAGGCAACGAGCGGGCAATCTTCGCACGGAGTGTCCTACCGGCACTTCCGACTTGGCTATATCGCGATCGACGGCGACGAGGCGCTCGTCGGCACAGTCGGAACCTACTGCAATCCCAACAGCACGCCGACCTGCGACACCAATAGCGACCCTGCCGCGATCTTCTCCTCGGCCCACTCCTTCGCCGACCTTTTCAGCGCAGCCGTCGCAGCAACGAACAGCCCCTCGAACAGCTACAGCCTGGCACCCTTGGTGAAGATCGGCGCAGCGTGGTACTTGGACGCTTCAGGCTGATGCGTCATCTCCTCGCTTCGATACGGTCCGGCGGGTGAGGACCAGGCAGCACGAGCGCGGTCTTCTCGCCTCGTGACCACCGGCGATCCGACCCGCACCCGCGAGCGAAGGAGCGAAGGGAGCCCGTCATGGTGAGGTGGCGCATGCGGGCAGCAGTGCCCGAGCGGCGAGCCCTGCGCCGGCTGGCAGGGGCGCTGATCCCGGCAGCGTTAGCGAGCGTCCTCCTCGCCGCATGTGGCTCGGGCAACGGAACGGCTACGCAGCCCACGTCACCGCCTGCGGCCTCCTCGAACCCTGGTGGATCGGCACCGCCTCCGCAGCAGCCTGGGACGTGGAGCTCGGCCGACGCCATCGACGGTACCCACGGCCTGCCTGGAGTGTCCTGCCTGAGCCAGCGCTTCTGCGTCGCCGCGGACGACTTCGGCGAGGCGCTGATCTACAACGGCTCCTCGTGGAGCAGCCCGAGGACGGTGGCCACCGAGAGCGGGTTCAACGGGGTCTCCTGCGCCACGACCAGCTTTTGCGTCGCCGTGACCGAGACGGGAGACGCCTACGTCTACCACGGGAGCTCCTGGTCATCCCCTCAGGTCCTCACCACCGGCGGGACCGGGCTCCAGTCCGTGGACTGCCCGTCCACCCACTTCTGTGTTGCGGTGGACAACGCCGGTGGCGCCTACATCTACGACGGCTCGTCGTGGAGTGTGCCGGATGCCGTTGACAAAGGGAACAGCCTGAGCTCGGTCTCTTGCGCCTCCGCCACGTTCTGTGTGGCGGTCGACGCGGCGGGCAACGAGTTCACCTACCACGGCTCATCCTGGAGCGGGGCCGACAGCATCGACCCGAGTGGGGGGGGCCTGACCGGCGTGTCGTGTGCCTCCAGCAAGTTCTGCCTGGCCGTCGACAGTGATGGCAACGTGCTCTCGTACAACGGATCGTCCTGGGGGGCTCCAGACGACATCAACCCGGGAGCCGGCAACCTCGGAGGCCTCTCGTCGGTGTCGTGCCCCACGGCGGCCTTCTGCGTCGCTTCGATTGGTGACGCGGACGACGTCTACCTCTACAACGGCTCGACGTGGAGCGCGCCCGACATCATCGATTCCGCCGGCTCCGGCATCGAGTCGGTCTCATGTCCGTCCGCGACATTCTGCGTGGCCGTCGACACGACCGGCAATGCGTTCACCTACCGGTCCTAGCCGTAACGACCTGCCAGGACGATACGGGCCGTGCCCGCCGGCGTCCGGCTCGCCGTAGGGCTCCGGGGCATCCCGCTAGTGTCCCACCCGTGCCGCAGCCCTCCCGCCTGATCGTGAACACCGGACCCGGGAAGGGCAAGAGCTCCGCCGCCTTCGGGGTGATGGGGCGGGCCTGGGCGAGGGGCTGGACCGTCGGCGTCGTGCAATTCGTGAAGAGCGAGAAGTGGCAGGTCGGCGAGCGCAAGCTGGCGGCCCACCTCGGCGTCGACTGGCACACCCTCGGCGACGGGTTCACCTGGGAGTCCGAGGACCTCGAGGCGACGGCGGCGAGGGGCCGCCACGCGTGGGAGGTCGCGGCGGGGATGGTCGCCTCCGGCGAGTACGACCTCGTGATCCTCGACGAGATGACCTACATCGTGAAGTACGGCTGGGTGCCCGTCGCCGATGTGACGGCGGTCCTCGCCGCGCGGCCGCAGCGGACCAACGTCATCGTGACCGGGCGGGACGCCCCGCCGGAGATCGTGGAGCTGGCCGACACCGTGACCGAGATGGTGAAGGTGAAGCACGCCTTCGACCAGAACATCCGGGCCCGCAAGGGGATCGAGTATTGACCGTCCTCGGTCCCCGCCTCGTGGTCGCCGGGACGCGCTCGGGTACGGGCAAGACGACGGTCGCCACGGGGCTCATGGCCGCCCTCCGCCGGCGGGGCCTCGAGGTCGGCTCCGCGAAGGTGGGGCCTGACTTCATCGACCCGGGGTACCACTCCGTCGCCACGGGCCGGCCCGGCCGCAACCTCGACCCGTGGATGAGCGGGATGGACCTCGTCCCTTCGCTCGCGGCGAGGGCGGCCGCAGGGGCCGACCTCCTCGTCGTCGAGGGGGTCATGGGCCTGTTCGACGGCGCCGCCGACGGCTCGGCGTCCTCCACGGCCGAGGTGGCCAAGCGCCTCGACGCCCCGGTCGTCCTCGTCGTCGACGCGGCCTCGATGAGCCACTCCGTCGCCGCCCTCGTGCACGGCTACCGGAGCTTCGACCCCGCCGTTCGCGTCGCCGGCGTCATCTGCAACCTCGTCGGCAGCGACCACCACGCCACCATGCTCCAAGAGGCCCTCGACGGGTCGGGCGTGCCCGTCTACGGGATGCTGCACCGTGACGACGCCATGGTCTGGCGGAGCCGCCACCTCGGGCTCCAGCCGGTCGCCGAGGACCCGGCCGGGGTCCGCTCGTGCCTCGACCGCCTTGCCGCCGCCATCTCGGCGGCGCTGGACCTCGACGGCCTCGTCCGCCTCGCCCGCTCGGCGCCGACGCGGCGGGCCGGGGCCCCGCCCCTTCCCCGGCCCGCCGCCACCGGCTCCCCCCGGGTCGCCGTCGCCGCCGGGCCCGCGTTCAGCTTCTGCTACCCGGACAACCTCGAGTCGCTCGCCGCCGCAGGCGCCGAGGTGGTCACCTTCGATCCCTGCTCCGACGAGGGCCTCCCGCCCGGCACGGCGGCGGTGGTCGCCGGCGGCGGCTTTCCCGAGCTGTACGCGGACGACCTCGCCGCCAACGGGCCGATGCTCGCCTCGATCGGCGAGCATCACCGCCGTGGGGGCGTGATCTGGGCCGAGTGCGGGGGCCTGCTGTGGCTGAGCCGGAGCCTCGACGGCCGCCCCATGGCCGGCGTGGTCGACACCGAGGCGACCATGGCCGGGGGCAGGGTCCTCGGCTACCGGGAGGCGACCTCGACTTGTGCCTGCCCGCTCGGGCCGGCCGGCACGAAGGTGCGCGGCCACGAGTTCCACTACTCGGCCACCCGTCCTGCCGGCGACGCGCTCGTCCTTTCCGGCCGGCGGGAGACGTCGTCGGGCGGCTTCGCCTCGACAAAGCTGCTCGCCTCGTACCTGCACGTCCATCTCGCCGCCTACCCCGGCCTCGCCGAGGCATTCGTCGGCGCGGCGGCCCGCGCCGGGGCGGAGGGCGCCAAGTGATCTCGTTCGTCGGCGCCGGTCCGGGAGCTGCGGACCTCATCACCCTCAGGGGAGCCGACCGCCTCGGCCGGGCCGACGTCGTCATCTTTGCCGGCTCGCTCGTCGCCCCGGCGCTGCTCGAGCGCTGCCGGAGGGGGGCCGTCCTCCTCGACTCCTCCCGCATGACCCTCGAACAGGTCACGGCCGTCTTCGCGGCCCACCCCGACGAGGCCGTCGTCCGGCTCCACTCCGGCGACCCGACCCTTTACAGCGCGGTCGCCGAGCAGATCGACTGGTGCCGGGCGAACGGGCGGCCCTACGAGATCGTGCCGGGCGTCTCCTCGGTCGCCGCCACGGCCGCCGCCGCCGGGCGCGAGCTCACGGTGCCGGGGCTCGCCCAAAGCGTCGTGCTCACCCGGCTCGCCCGGCGCACCGCCGCCTCGGTGCCCGACCACGAGTCGCTGGAGGCGCTCGCCCGCCAGGGCGCCACGATGGCGCTCTTCCTCTCCGCCGGCGACCCCGATGCGCTGGCGCGGGCGCTGCTGTGCGAGGGCTCGGCCTACTCGCCCGCCACGCCGGTCGTCATCGGCTACAAGGTGAGCTGGCCCGAGGAGGTCGTCGTCCGCTCCAGCCTCGGCCAGCTCGCCGCCGACCTCGCCTTGCTCGGCTGGCGCACGAGCGTGATGCTCCTCGTCGGAGAGGCGCTCGCCGAGGCCGAGGTCCCTCGGGCGAGCCACGTCTACTCGGCCGCGTTCGGCCACTCCTTCCGGCCGGGACCATGACGACGGGATCGGCTCCGACCCCCGCGCCCATCGCGGTGGTCGGCGTGCACGGGGGACAGGTCTACGGGCAGGGTGCCCTTGCTGCGATCGCCGGAGCGGACCTCGTCGCCGGCTCCCGGCGCCACCTCTCCTCGACCACCGCCCTGCGGGCGGCGGGGGCCGGCACCCTCGCCCTCGAGGGCCCGCTCGAGGGCCTCCTCGACCAGGTCTGCCACGCCTCGTCTGCTGGGCGGGCCACCTGCGTGCTCGCCTCGGGCGACCCCGGGTTCTTCGGGATCGTGAGGGTGCTCGCCGCCCGCGCCGGCCGCGAGCGGCTGCGGGTCCACCCCGCGCCGAGCTCGGTCTCCCTCGCCTTCGCCCGCCTCGGGCTCAGCTGGGACGATGCGTTGGTGGTCTCGGCCCACGGCCGCCCGCTCGAGGACGCCGTGCGGGCGGTGCGAGCGGGCCGCGCGCCGTCGGTCGCCATCCTCACCTCCCCGGAGAACCCGCCCCAGGCCGTCGCGAAGGCACTCCTCGCCGCGGGCGAGCCGGCCGGGGTCAGCGCGGCGGTCGCCTCGCAGCTCGGCGAGGCCGGCGAGGCCGTGATCCTCTCGGACCTGGGGGCCGTCGCAAAGGAGGAGCTCGACCCCCTCTCCGTGCTCGTGCTGGTGGGCCGGGCGGCTCGTGACGTCGCCCCCACCCTCGCCTGGGGGCTCCCCGAGGCGGAGTTCGACCACCGCGACGGCATGATCACCAAGGCAGAGGTCCGTGCCATCGCTCTCGGCAAGCTCGACCTGCCCGCGGCGGGCGTGCTCTGGGACCTCGGGGCCGGGAGCGGCTCGGTCGCGATCGAGTGCGCCCGGCTCCGGCCCGGCCTCGAGGTCGTGGCCGTGGAGCGAGATCCTGCCCAGGCCGCACGGATCAGGTCGAACGCGGCCCGCCACGGCGTGGCCGTCGCCGTGGTCGAGGGCTCGGCGCCGGCGGCGCTCGCCGGCCTGCCCGAGCCCGACCGGGTGTTCGTCGGCGGCGGTGGGCTCGGCGTCCTCGAGGCGGCGCTCGCCCGGCTCCGCCCGGGCGGCGCCCTCGTCGCCACCTATGCCGTAGTCGACCGGGCGGCGGCAGCCGCGGCAAGGCTCGGCAACGTGGTCCAGGTCTCGGTCAACCGGGGTGTGCCGACCGGCGAGCTCGGCCTCCGCCTCCAGGCGGAGAACCCGGTCTTCATCTGCTGGGGCTCGGCCCCGGGCGGCTCGGCGCCGTGATGGCGCTCGGCGTCGGGCTCTCGGGGCGGGCGACAGCCGGCGAGGTGGCGGAGACCGTCCGAGCCGTCCTCGCCGAGGCGGGGTGGCGCTTCGAGGACGTCGACGTCATCGGGACCCGGAGCCGCTTCGCCGGTGACCGCCGGCTCGCCGCGCTCGGAAAGCCGGTCGTGGGCTTCGGCGACCTGCAGCTCTGCGAGGGTGGCGCTCCGGCGCCGCCGGGGCGGGACGGGCGCGCAGCCCTGCCCGTCGCGGAGCGGGCCGCGCTCCTTGCCGCCGGCGCCGGGAGCCGGCTCGTGGTAGCAAAGCGCAAGGGCCGGCACGTGACCGTGGCGGCCGCAGCCTGCCCGCCGTGACCCGGATCAAGGTCATCGGGATCGGCCTCGGAGAGCCGGAGCACCTCACCGCCCAGGCCGTGGCGGCGCTCAACTCCGTCGACGCCGTCGTCGTGCTCGAGAAGGGGTCAGCCGCCGACGAGCTCGTGCGGCTCCGCCGCGAGCTGTGCCGGAAGGTCATCACCTCCCGCCCCTACCGCTTCGTCGAGCTCGCCGACCCCCGCCGCGACCGGGACGGCCCGGACTACGAGCAGTCGGTCTCGGACTGGACCGCAGCGCGCGCGAGCCTCCTTAGCACCGCCCTCGCCGCCGAAGTGGGCCCGGACGGCTGCGCGGGACTCCTCGCGTGGGGAGACCCCGCCTTCTACGACAGCACGCTGCGGGTCTGCGAGGCCCTGAGCGAGCCGGTCGAGGTCGAGGTCGTGCCGGGGCTGAGCAGCATCCAGGTCCTCGCCGCCGCCCACCGCATCTCGCTCACCCGAGTCGGCCGGCCGCTCCAGCTCACGACGGGGCGCCGCCTTGCCGCGGGTGGCTTCCCGCCCGGCTGCGACGACGTCGTCGTCATGCTCGACGGGGAGTGCACCTTCCGCCGCCTCGACCCGGCCGGCATCACGATCTACTGGGGAGCCCACCTCGCCAGCGCCGACCAGGTCCTCGTCGCGGGCAAGCTCGCCGCAGTCGCCGAGGAGATCGTGGCGGCGCGGGCGGACGCCCGAGCCAAGCGGGGCTACGTGATGGACACCTACCTCCTCCGCCGCAACGGGTAGTCCGGCCCGAACCGCGGTCCCCGCTCAGCCGACGGTGGCGGTGGCGAGGCGGGCGCGCACCGCCGTGAGCAGGAGCTGGGCCGCCAGGCAGGCGCCGACGCCCTCGCCGGCGCGAAGCCGGAGCGCGAGGAGCGGCTCGAGGCCGAGCTCGACGAGGACCCGGCCATGGCCCGCCTCCCTGCTCCGCTGGCCGGCCACGAGGGCGCTCTGTGCCGCCGGCTCGAGCCGCACGGCGACAAGGGCCGCGACGGAGGTCACGAAGCCGTCGAGCACCACGGGCGCCCGCTCGCTGGCCGCGCCGAGCGTCACCCCGGCGAGGAGGGCGACCTCCGGCCCCCCGAGAGCGCCGAGCGCCACCTCCGGGCGCCCGAGCGACGTTCCGTGGGCGGCCCGGGCCCGCTCGAGCGCGGCCGCCACCACCTCCCGCTTCCGCCGCACCATCGCCGAGTCCGCCCCCGCCCCGAGGCCGACGGCCTCCGCCGGCTCCATCCCGGCAAGGGCGGCCGCGAGGGCGGCCGCCACCGTCGTGTTGCCGATCCCCACCTCGCCGAGGCAGACCAGCCCGGCGCTGCCGAGGCGGCGTCCGAGCTCGCTCCCCGCCCCGAGGAGCGCCTCGACGTCGAGGGGATCGAGCCCATCGGCGGTGACGAGATCCCCCGCCGGGCGGCTGGCGAGGGCGTGGACCACCTCGAGCGAGAGCCCTGCCTCGCGCGCCGTGACGGCGCCGAGCGAGACCCCGGCCCGGCTCGCGGCCAGGATCTCGGCCGTGACCGACGGGGCGAAGGCCGACACGCCGTGGCGGGTCACCGGATGGTCGCCGGCCGCGAGGACGAGCACGCCGGAGGCCGGGGGCTGCGGGCGCAGGGCGAGCACCCGGTTCACGGCGAGATCGAGCACGCCGAGGGAGCCCGGCACGGTGAGCCGGTGGTCTCCCTCGTCCCGCCCCGCGACCACTGCCGCCGGCTCGGGGCCGGCGAGGTGGGACACGGGAGCAGCCGGCCCGCCGCCGGCGGGCCACCGCTCGTAGAGGACCACCTCCTCGAGCGGCAGCCGCTCCGACCAGCCGTGCCGCTCGAGCCCAGGGCTCGGCGGCCGCTCGTCCGGCCAGCCGACACACAGCCAGCCGAGGGTCTCGACCCCTTCGGGGAGGCCGAGCAGGCCCGCCAGCTCCTCGGGTGGGAAGAGCGTCACCCAGCCGAGCCCGAGCCCGACGGCCCTGGCGGCGAGCCATATGTTCTCGATCGCGCAGGCGCAGCTCCAAAGGTCGGCGTCGGCGAAGCTGGCCCGCCCGAGCACCCCGGCCGCGGGCGCCCTCCGGTCGCAGCACACCACGATCCCGACGGGCGCCTCCCGGATGCCGTCGAGCTGGAGGTCGAGAAGCCGCGCCCGGCGCTCCTCGGTCATCAGCTCGGCCTGGCGGAGCCGCTCCCGGTCGGCCATGGCGGCGGCCCGGTCCCGGGTCGCCTGCTCCCGCACGACGACGAAGCGCCACGGCTGGGAGTGCCCGACCGAGGGGGCCTCGTGGCCGGCGGCCAACACCTCGGCGAGCAGGCCGGCGGGCACGGGGTCGGCCCTGAAGCGCCGGACGTCACGCCGGGCCGCGAGCACGGCGTGCAGGGCCGCCACGGTCGCGGCGTCGAACGACCACCCTGCGGGATCTGCCGCGCGCTCGGCCGCCGAGGTCGGGTCGCCGACGAGCGGAACGGGCCGGGGCCAGGGGGTCCCGGGGCCGGGGTGGTCCGTCCCCGGCTCGGCCGGTGCCACCGCCCTCGCCTGGTCCAGGGGATCGCGCTCGTCCATCGGTTGCTCCTCGCAGCAGGCCCTATTGCGGCCGGGCCCGATCTTGGCACCTGCCCGGCGCTCCCGAGAGACCGCTCGGGCCCCGCTCCGCGGCCACGCCACCTCCCGGGCGCCTCCTCGCCTCGCGAGCAGGGCGCGGGCGGACGCGCGAGAGTCGCGGCACTTGCCCGCACACGAGGAGGCACGGCCGGTGACGACCCATTCCCTCTACCACTACGTCCCCCACCACCGCACCAAGGAGAAGCTGGAGCATGCCGCCCGGCCGGTCAAAGTGAGCGAGCAGCTGCCAAAGGGCAACGCCGTCACCCGGTTCAACTCCTGGCTCGCCGTGAAGGTGACGAGCGGGGTGGGCACGATGTGGTGCGCCTACGCCTTCGCCGCCCTCGCCGTCGTGAGCCTCCCGGCCGCCATCGAGTCCCACAACCCCGTCACGATCGTCTCCTGGATCTCGCAGACCTTCCTCCAGTTGGTCCTGCTCTCGGTGATCATCGTCGGGCAGAACGTCCTCGCCCTCGCCGCCGACAAGCGCGCCGAGGCGACCTACAACGACGCCGACGCCCTCTTGCACGAGGTGGTCGAGCTCCAGCAGCACCTCCTCGCCCAGGACGAGCTGCTCCACCGCCTTCTCGGCGAGCCGTCGACCCCCTGAGCGGAGCGCTCCAACAGTGCGGTTGCCGGCACGCGGGTGACGGCTCGGCCGGACCAAGCGGGCCTACGCTTGGGCCATGGTGATCGGCCTCCTCCTCGCCTGGCTCCTCGGCGGCCTCGTGATCGGCGCCCTCGGGCGGCTCTTCGCTCCCGGCCATGCCCGCATGGGCCTCGGCTCGACCCTGCTCGTCGGCATCGCCGGCTCCTTCATCGGCGGCGTGGTCGGTGTGGCCCTCGGCGTGGGCTTCCTTCTCCGTCTCGTCATCGCGGTGGGCGGCTCGGCCCTCATCGTCACGGCCCTCCACGGACATCGCCACCTCTCCCGCCGGGAGCTGCCCCGCTGAGCACGCGACGGCGGGCTCTCATGTCCGGACATATCGACGCCTCCCCCGGCTGAGCGCGGTCCTCGGGCCGACCCGCTCAGGCGCTCCCCTCGGTCCGCTCGAAGCCGGTGTCGACCCTCGAGGTCGTCGCCCACCGCGCCACGAACGAGAAGCGGTCGGCCCGTATGACGCCATGTCGCCACTCGACCGGGCCGGCGTCGCTGTTCGCGAGCCGCTCGATGGCAAAGGCCGGCTGGCGCGCGTCGAGGCCGAGCAGGCTCCGCTGGGTGCGGTCGGGCAGCACGGGCCGTATCCGCTCCCAACCGCTCGTGAGCCGGATCCCGCAGCGCTCGGCGAGCTGCTCGTAGAGCGCGGCGTGGGTGAAGTCGAGCTCGAGGAGCCCGCCACAGGAGCTGGCCGGCAGCCACGAGCAGTCGAGGGCGATGGGCTCGCCGTCCGAGAGCCGCACCCGTTCGAGGTAGACGAGCGGCTCTCCGGGGCACCCGAGCATGGCGGCGGCCTTGTCGTCGTGGCGCTGTTCGAGGTAGCGCACGACGCTGCGCTGGACTGCGCCGGTGTCCTCGATCGACCGGTAGAGGCTGTAGAGCGTCCCGAGGGGCTGCTCGATCGCGGGCTTGGTAAGGAACGAGCCCTGGCCCCGGCGCCGCTCGAGCAGCCCGTCGGCCTGCAGGTGCCGCACCGCCTCTCGTGCGGTGTGGCGGCTCACCTTGTAGTGCTCGACGAGCTCGGCGTCGCCGGGGAAGCGGTCGGCGAACTCCCCGGCTCCAAGGCGGCGGCGCAGGTCGTCGAGGACCTGCGCCCACAGGGGTCCCTCGCCGACGGGCGTCTGCGGGCGGGCGGTCACCGCTCAAGTATGGCCGCTCTCGACCATTGACACGACGGATTGTCCGTACTTGAATGTCCGTACTTGCACACGGCCAACATCGAGCGTCGTTGATCGGGGGACCCATGGCTGCTTCCCACCCGCACCACCGGATCGTGATCGTCGGAGGAGGGAGCGCCGGCATCTCCGTAGCCGCCCGCCTGCGGCGGGCGGGCGAGAGCGACGTGGCGGTGATCGAGCCCTCGGAGGTCCACTACTACCAGCCGCTGTGGACCCTCGTCGGCGGAGGGAGGGCACCGGTCGGCAAGTCGGCCCGGCCGGAGGCCGCCGTGATGCCGAGCGGCGTCACCTGGGTGAAGGACCGTGCCGTCGAGATCGACCCTGACGCGAAGACGGTCGCCACCGCCGGGAGCGGCAGCATCGGCTACGACTTCCTCGTCGTCTGCCCCGGACTCGCTCTTGACTGGGACCGGCTCCCGGGCTCCGCCGAGACCCTCGGCCGGGACGGGGTGTCGAGCAACTACAGCGTCGAGCTGGCCCCGAAGACCTGGGAGTTCATCCGGCCGCTGCGGCACGGGACGGCGGTGTTCACGATGCCGTCCGGACCGATCAAGTGCGCCGGAGCCCCGCAGAAGATCGCCTATCTCGCCGCTCACTGGTGGCAGATGCAAAAGGTGCTGAAGGACATCCGGGTCGTGCTCGTGCTGCCCACGCCGGCGATGTTCGGGGTGCCCGAGTTCTCGAAGGTGCTCGAGGGCGTCGCCGCCCGGTACGGGATCGAGGTGCTCCTCCAGCACGAGGTGACGGAGGTGAACCCCGAGCAGAGGGAGCTCGTGGTGACCGACCGCTCCGCCGGCGGCGACCGCAAGTTCACCATCGGCTACGACGTCGCCCACCTGGTCCCGCCCCAGAGCGCGCCGGCGTGGATCAAGACCGGCCCCCTCGCGGCCGCCGACAACCCCGGCGGCTACGTCGAGATCGACAAGGAGACGATGCGCCACACCCGCTACCCCGAGGTGTTCAGCCTCGGCGACGCCGGCTCCTCCCCCAACTCGAAGACCGGCGCCGCGGTGCGCAAGCAGGTCCCGGTCGTCGTGGAGAACCTCCGGGCGGTGATGGCGGGCAAGGAGCCGACGGCCCGCTACGACGGCTACGCCTCCTGCCCGCTCACCACGGCCCGCAACAAGATGCTGCTCGCCGAGTTCGACTACACGATGAAGCCGCACCCGACCCTGCCGCTCATCAACACCCAGAAGGAGCGCTACGACATGTGGCTCCTCAAGCGGTACGGCCTGCCCTTCATGTACTGGCACCTCATGCTGAAGGGCCTCGCCTGAGCACCCACTGCCCCGCCACCCCGTCAACCTGCCCGACCGAGAAGCCCGGCGCCTCGCGAGCACGGCTCGCCACATCCCTGGAAGGAACCGCACACCCATGGTCGATGTCCTCACGATCGAGACCCCGAGCCTCGGCGACCGCAGCTACCTCGCCCACGACGGCGAGGTGGCCGTCGTCGTCGACCCGCAGCGGGATATCGACCGCTTTCTCGAGGCCGCCGACGCGGCCGGGGTGCGGATCACCCACGTCCTCGAGACCCACCTGCACAACGACTACGTGAGCGGCGGGCTGGCGCTCGCCGAGCGCACCGGCGCCACCTACGTGGTGCCGGCCGCGGCCGAGGTCGAGTTCGCGCGGGCGCCGGCCAAAGACGGCGACCGCTTCGCGACGGGGCGGCTCGAGATCACCGCGCTCGCCACCCCGGGCCACACCCCGCACCACATGGCCTACGCCGTGGGAGAGCAGGGAGGCCCGATCGTGGCCGTGTTCACGGGCGGCTCGATGCTCTTCGGGGCCGTCGGGCGCACCGACCTCGTGAGCGAGGAGCTCACCGACGAGCTCACGCGGGCGCAGTACCGCTCCGTCCGCCGGCTCGCGGCCGAGCTCCCGGACGAGGCGGCGGTGCTGCCGACGCACGGCTTCGGCAGCTTCTGCTCGGCCACGCCGACGAGCGGCGACTCGTCGACGATCGCCGACCAGCGGGAGGCGAACCTGGCCCTCACGATCGAGGACGAGGACGCCTTCGTCGAGCGCCTCCTCGCCGGGCTCGGCGCCTACCCCCGCTACTACGCCCAGATGGGCCCCGCGAACCGCCGCGGCGCCCCGCCGGCTCCGGCGGCACGGCCACGGCCCCTCGATGCCGCCGCGCTCCGGGAGCGGATCGACGCCGGCGAGTGGGTCGTGGACCTGCGCCGGCGCCGCGCCTTCGCCCGCCACCACATCGCGGGGACCATCTCGGTCGAGCTCGGCCCGAGCTTCGCCACCTTCCTCGGCTGGACCAGGCCCTGGGAGACGCCGCTCACCCTCATCGGGGACAGCTCCGACGAGGTGGCCGCGGCGCAGCTCGAGCTGTCGAGGATCGGCATCGACGAGCTCGCCGGTGCCGCCACGGGCACCACCGACGAGCTCGCGGCGGGCAAGACCTCGAGCTACCCGGTCGTGACCTTCGAACAGCTCGGCCCGGTCCTCGGAAAGGAGGGCGTCGTCGTGCTCGACGTCCGCCGGCCCGACGAGTGGGACCAGGCGCACCTCGCCGCGGCCGTGCACATCCCCTTCTGGGAGCTCGAGGAGCGGATCGGCGAGGTCCCGCCCGGCGAGGTCTGGGTGCACTGCGCGAGCGGCTTCCGGGCCTCCATCTCGGCCTCGATCCTCGACCGGGCCGGCCGCCAGGTCGTCCACGTCGACGACGACTGGCAGCGGGCGCTCACCCTCGACCTGCCGCTCGCCACCTGACGCGCCCGCCGGCGGCCGGCTCGGCTCGGTGCCCGCTGCCGGCCGCCGGCGAACGCTCGCCGGCTACCGCCTGAGGCCGGCTCGGGCCTCAGGCGAGGTCGAACCGGTCGAGGTTCATCACCTTGTTCCAGGCGGCGACGAAGTCGGCCACGAACTTCCCGGCGGCGTCGTCGCTCCCGTAGACCTCGGCGATGGCACGGAGCTGGGAGTGGGCTCCGAAGACGAGGTCGACGGCGGTGCCGGTCCATCTCACCTCGCCCGTCGCCCTGTCCCGGCCCTCGTAGACGTGCTCGGCCGTGGCCGAGGGCTTCCACTCGGTCGACATGTCGAGGAGGTTGACGAAGAAGTCGTTCGTGAGGGCTCCGGGACGGTCCGTGAGGACCCCGTGCCGGCTCTGGCCGAAGTTGGCGCCGAGCGCCCGCATCCCGCCGACGAGGACCGTCATCTCGGGAGCGGTCAGGTCGAGCAGGGCGGCCCGCTCGACGAGCAGCTTCTCGGGCGGCAGCTTCTCCCCGGCCCGCAGGTAGTTGCGGAAGCCGTCGGCCCGGGGCTCGAGCACGGCGAAGGACTCGACGTCGGTCTGCTCCTGCGAGGCGTCGGTCCGGCCGGGTGCGAAGGGGACGGTCACGTCGTGGCCGGCACGGCGGGCGGCCGCCTCGACGGCCGCGCAGCCGCCGAGGACGATGAGGTCGGCGAGAGAGACGGCCTTGCCACCCGACTGGGAGCCGTTGAACTCGGCCTGGATCTGCGCGAGGACCGGGAGCACCTTGGCCAGGAGCGCCGGGTCGTTCGCCTCCCAGCTCCTCTGGGGCTCGAGGCGGATCCGGGCGCCGTTCGCGCCGCCGCGCTTGTCGGTGCCGCGGAAGCTCGACGCCGCCGCCCACGCAGTGAGCACGAGCTCGGAGGTGGACAGGCCGGAGGCGAGGATCTTCTCCTTCAGCGAGGCGACGTCAGCCTCGGAGACGAGCTCGTGGTCGACGGGAGGAACCGGGTCCTGCCACAGCTGCGGCTCGGGCACGAGCGGCCCCTTGAGGCGCGAGACGGGCCCCATGTCCCGGTGGAGCAGCTTGTACCACGCCTTCGCGAACGCCTCGGCGAGCTCCTCGGGGTGCTCGTGGAACCTCCGCGCGATCGGCTCGTAGATGGGGTCGACCTTCAAGGCGAGGTCGGTCGTGAGCATCATCGGGGCGTGCCGCTTGCTCGGGTCGTGGGCGTCGGGGACGGTGCCCTGCGCCTCGGGGTTCCTCGGCGTCCACTGCTTGGCCCCCGCAGGGCTCGTCGTGAGCTCCCAGTCGTAGTTGAACAAGTTGTCGAGGAAGCCGTTGTCCCAGACCGTCGGGTTGTTGGTCCAGGCGCCCTCGAGGCCGCTCGTCCAGGCGTCGGCGCCCTTGCCGGTGCCGGCCCGGTTCTTCCACCCGAGCCCCTGGTCCTCGAGGGGGGCGGCTTCGGGCTCGGGGCCGATGTACTCGGACGGCACGGCGCCGTGCGTCTTGCCGAAGGTGTGGCCGCCGACGATGAGCGCGAGGGTCTCCTCGTCGTTCATCGCCATGCGGGCGAAGCTCTGCCGGATGTACTTCGCGGCGAGCAGCGGGTCCGGGTTGCCGCCCGGGCCCTCGGGGTTGACGTAGATCAGCCCCATGTGGTCGGCGGCGTAGGGGCCGACCATCTCCCCGTCGCTCTCGTGGCGCTCGTCGCCGAGCCACTCGTGCTCCTCGCCCCAGTCGATCTCGTCGGGCTCCCAGATGTCCGGTCGGCCGAAGGCGAACCCGAGCGTGCGGAAGCCCATCGCCTCGTAGGCGCAGTTGCCGGCGAAGACGATGAGGTCGGCCCAGGAGATCTTCCGGCCGTACTTCTTCTTGATCGGCCACAGGAGCCGGCGCGCCTTGTCCAGGCTCGCGTTGTCAGGCCAGCTGTTGAGAGGGGCGAAGCGCTGGGCCCCGGTGCCGGCCCCGCCCCGGCCGTCGGTGATGCGGTACGTGCCGGCCGCGTGCCACGCCATGCGGATGAACAGCGGCCCGTAGTTGCCGTAGTCGGCCGGCCACCACTCCTGCGAGTTGGTCATCAGCTCGATGAGGTCCCGCCGCAGGGCCTCGACGTCGAGCCCCTCCAGCTCCTTTGCGTAGTCGAAGTCCGCTCCGAGTGGATTGGACTGGACCGGGTGCTGGTGGAGCACGTTCACGTCCAGTCGGTTCGGCCACCAGTCGGCGATGGTCGTGGGCCGGTCAGCCCTGCTGGCCGGGCGATCGCTCTCGGGCATCCTGTTGACCTCCTGTTGGGTCCGGAAGGTAGTGTCTTGTGCGCCTTCTGAAGTTAGATAGTTTCTAATACCAGACACCGACCACGTCAAGGGATACTCTCGAGTGATGACCTCGCCGGATCTGCTCGCCCGGCTCCGCGGCCGGCAGTGGCGGCTCAGCCCCCAGCGGCGGGCCGTGGCCGAGGTGCTCGCCGGAGATCACGTCCACCTCACCGCCGAGGAGGTCCTCGACCTCGCCCGGGCTCGTGTGCCCGAGATCAGCAGGGCGACCGTCTACAACACCTTGAACGAGCTCGTGGCGATGGGCGAGCTCGTCGTCGTCGACGTCGTCGACGGCCCCAAGCGCTACGACCCCAACATTGCCGGGGGCCACGACCACCTCGTCTGCGAGCGCTGCCACGCCATCAAGGACGTGCCGCGCTCGGACCCCCCACCTCTTGCCGAGAGCGGAGTGGGCGAGGGCTTCGTCCTCACCGGGGTCGAGGTCACCTACCGGGGACTCTGCCCGGACTGTGCCCGGAGCCACGCCCTCGCCTCCCGGTCGTAAGGGCACCCGAGCCGGGGCCGGCGGACCCTTGCTCCGGCGCCAAAGGGCGGGCGAGGCGCACCGGCGAGGCGCTGGCGCGACCCCCTTCGAGAAGGGCCTACGCTGGTAGTACGTCTACGTTCCGGAGCGACGTCGCCCGACCTTTGATGGCGGCCCTGCAGGCAGTGCAGGACGACCCTCCCGATGAGCCCGCCGGCGGGGGCGGCAGCCCCGCGCGCCAGCTCCTCGCGCAGCTGCGCCGGCTCGAGCTGCTCGTCGAGCGGCTGCCCCAGGTGCTCTACGTCGACCGGCCGGGCGTCCCCGGCCGCGAGCCCCGGAGCTCGCTGTGGGTGAGCCCGCAGGTCGAGACCGTCCTCGGGCTCTCGAGAGCCGAGTGGACCGCCGGCGAGGACTCCCGCCGGCGCGTCATGCACGCCGACGACTGGCCGACGGCGAGCTGGCAGTACGAGGAGTGGCTGAAGCGCGGCGGCGCCCTCGTGCAGGAGTACCGGATCGTGAGGCCCGACACCGGTGAGGTGGTCGACGTGCGCGACGAGTGCCTCATGCTGGCGGATCCCGTGACGGGCGAGACGGCCGTGTTCGGGGTGATCTCCGACGTCTCGGCGCCGCACCGGCTCGAGGAGCAGCTGCGCGCTGCCGAGGCCCGCCACCGCGCGCTCCTCGACCAGATCCCGGGCGTCGTGTGGACCGAGCCTCTCCCGGGGAACCCCGACCCGCCCTTTGTGAGCGCAGCCGTGACCGAGGTCTTCGGGGCCACCCAGGAGGAGTGGCTCCGCGAGCACTGGTGGGAGCAGCATCTCCACCCCGACGACCGCGACCGCGTGCTCGATGCCCAGCACGCCGCCGCGGCTCGCGGCGAGTCGCTGCGGACCGAGTACCGGATGACGACGGCGAGCGGCCGGGAGATCGTCGTGTCGGACGCCTCGAGGGTCGTCCACTACGAGGGTCGCCCCTACGCGGTCCAGTCGGTGCTCGAGGACGTCACGGAGCTCCGGCACCTCGACGAGGCGGCCGCGCTCGCCACCTCCCACGACCCGCTTACGGGGCTGCCCGGCCGGGTGCTGCTCGAGCAGAGCCTCGACCAGGCCCTCGCCCGGGCGCGACGCCAGGGCACCGAGGTCGTCCTGCTCGCGGTCGACCTCGACCACTTCCAGGAGGTGAACGAGACCCACGGGCGCCGTGCCGGGGACGACGTGCTCCGGATCATCGCCTCGCGGCTCAGCCAGAGCGCCCGCGCGAGCGACCTCGTGGCCCGCCGCGGCGCGGATGACTACCTCATGCTCCTCACCGACATCGAGCCCGACGGTGGCCGCGAGGCCGCTCTCGCCGACCCGGAGGGCGGGACCCCGCGCAGCTCCGGTGACCTCGTCGCCGACACGATCACCCGGCGCATCCTCCAGTCGATGCGCTCGCCCGTCGTGATCGCCGGCGCCGCCGTCACGATCTCGGTCACGGTCGGCCGCGCCATCTACCCACGAGACGCCGGCGACGCCGCCTCGCTCCTTGCGGCCGCCGACGAGAGCCTGCTACGGGCCAAGCACGGCCTCGCCGGGCCGGCCTGAGGCTGCCTTCCCGCCGCCTGCGGTCACGGCCGGACGAACTCGGCGAGGTCCCGGCTCTGGCGGAGCCGGCTCTCCTCGTGGACGTACATCATGTGGCCCGCCTCGTAGTGGTGGAACGAGACGTTCGCCCGCAGCTCCGGCGGGAGCCGCAGGTGGTTCACGGTGTGCTCGGCCGCGAAGTACGGCGTCGCGCCGTCGTAGTAGCCGGCCGCGACGTGCACCCTGAGGTGCGGGTTGGCTCTCATGGCGGCCGCGAGCCGATCGGCCACGTTGACGTAGCGGTTCTCGTACTCCTTGTACGACCAGGGCCTCACCCGGTCGGTGAGGATCTCGTAGGGGAGGTCGTTCTCGTAGCCCAGCTCCTCTCTCACGTACTGGTTGAACGCCGCCGTGTACGGGCCGTGGATCGCCGAGTAGCTCGGGTCGACCGTCGGCCGCTCCCCCACCGCGTCGGCCTCGTAGCCGGTGAACCGGGCGTCGAGCCGGCCGACGACGAGACGCCGGGTGCGCAGCAGCTCGCGGAAGAAGCGGTGCGACTCGATCCGCAGCTCCGCCCGCTCCACCCACTCCCGGTCGAGCCCGGTGAGGTGTGCGAGCCGCTCGGCGACCTGGCCGAGCTCTCCGTCGCCCATGCGGTGTCCGTGCAAAAGGGCGCGTGAGTACTCGCCGAGCGCGAACTGCTCGGCCTCGCTCCTCACCTCGTCGAGGCGGCGGTCCCCGTGAAGGCCGTGGTAGTGCGCGATGCAGGCGAACGTGGGGAGCGAGAGCACGTAGGCGAGGTCGTTGCCCTCCCCCTCGTCGGCACCGGTCGCGAAGTCGAGGACCGACGAGATGAGCATGACGCCGTTCAGCTCGAGGCCGTACCGGCTCTGGAGGTGCTCGGCGAGGCCACCTGCCCGGGTCGTGCCGTAGGACTCCCCGATGAGGTACTTCGGCGAGAGCCAGCGCCGGTTCCGGGAGAGCCAGAGCCTGATGATCTCGCCGACCGACTCGAGGTCGCGCCGGTAGCCGTGGTACTCCGAGGGCTTGTCACCCTCGACGACGCGGGAGTACCCCGTCGACACGGGGTCGATGAACACGAGGTCCGAGTGGGCGAGCAGCGTCTCTGCGTTGTCGGCGAGCCCGTAGGGCGGGGGCGCGAGGTCGCCCGCGTCGCCCATCACGACGCGGCGCGGCCCGAGGAGCCCGAGGTGGAGCCAGACGCTCGACGAGCCGGGTCCTCCGTTGAAGGCGAACGTCACCGGCCGGGAGGCGGGTGCAGCGTCGGCGACGTAGGAGACCACGAACATCTCCGCCTTGGGGCGCGCACCCCGGAAGACGCCGTCCTCGAGCACCTCCTCAGCGAGCACCACCCGGCCGGCGGTGGAGGTGTAGGCGAGGCGCCCGGCCGCCGTCTCGACGGCGTGGCGGGCCGAGACGAGGTCGTCGACCGGGCGGGCCCCCCCGGTCGGGTCCCGGCCGGCAGGCGCGCCCTCCGGGGCGCCGGCGGCGGCGGGTGAGAAGCTCGGCTCAGGGGTCGGGTGGGGCTCGGGCACGGAACGAAGGTACCTCCGAGACCGCGATACTGGAGGCGTGCCGGACTGCACGACACCGCCGGTCGCCGGCGGGCGTCGCTTCGGCCCCCTCCTCGTGCTCGTCTCGGCCGTCGTCTTCGTCGACACGGTCTTCTACACGGCGATCACCCCGCTGCTGCCGCAGTACGCCCGCACCCTCCACCTCGGCAAGTCAGGGGCGGGCCTGCTCGTCGCCGCCTACGCGGCCGGCACGCTCCTCGGCGCCATCCCGGGGGGCCTCCTCGCGAGCCGGGCCGGCACGCGGACCGCCGTCATCACTGGCCTTTGCCTCATGAGCGTCGCCACCTTCGCCTTCGGCCTCTCGCACTCGGCCGCCTCGCTCGACCTCGCCCGCTTCCTCCAGGGGCTCGGGGGTGCGTGCACCTGGGCCGGCGGGCTCGCCTGGCTGGCGGGGGCGGCACCGCCGGAGCGCCGTGCCGCCATGCTCGGTGTCGCCTTCTCCGCCGCCGTCGGCGGCTCGCTCTGCGGCCCGCTCGTCGGCACCCTTGCGAGCCGCGTCGGCGCGGCGCCGGTCTTCTCCGGTGCCACGGCGGCAGCCGCCCTCCTCGTCGTCGGCACCTTCCTCGTCCCCTCGCCAGCCGGGCGCGAGCTCTCTCGCCTGCGAACGGGTCTCGGTGCGTTACGCGACCCGTCGCTGCTCGCCGGCATGTGGCTGACGGCGCTCGCCGGCCTCGCCATGGGCGTCGTGAACGTCCTCGTGCCGCTGCGCTTGAGCGCGCTTGGCGCGAGCGCCGTCGTCATCGGGGCGACATGGCTCGCCGCCGCCGCCGTCGAGGGGGTGCTCGCGCCGGTCGTCGGGCGGCTGGCGGACCGGCACGGCCGCCTCGCTCCCGTGCGATGGTCCGTCGCCTTCGGCGCCGGCTTCGCCCTCGTGCTGCCCTGGCTCGCCCCGGCGGGGCTCCTCGTCGCCGCCGTCGTCGCCGCCATGCCCGCCTTCAGCACCCTGTTCGTGCCGGCGGCGGCGATGATCAGCGACGGCTCCGAGCGCCGCTCGCTCGACCTCGGGCTCGGCTTCGGGCTCTCGAACCTCGCCTGGGCAGGGGGCCAGGCGGTCGCCGCGGGCGGGAGCGGCTCGCTCGCGCAGGCGACGAGCGACGCCGTGCCGTTCGCGCTCCTCGCCGCCACGCTCGTCGGCACCCTGCTCCTGCTGCGGGGCCGGGTTGCCCTCCGGACCGCGCTCGCCCCCGAAGCCAGCGGCGCGCCCCGAGCGGCTGCCAGCTCACACGACCCGGGTGCCGCCCTTCCAGACGCCGGAGACCCGCTCGGCCAGCTTGCCGAGGTCCTCGAGGTCGCCGTCGATCACGGTGAGGTCCGCCAACTTGCCTGGCTCGATCGTCCCACGCTCGTCGATGACCCCGCAGAGCGAGGCGGCGCTCGAGGTCGTGGCGACGAACGCCTCGATGGGTGACATGGCGCTGTTCTCGACCATGAGGCCGAGCTCTTCGAGGTTCCTCCCGTGCGGGCCGACGCCGCTGTCGGTCCCCATTGCCACCTTCACCCCCGCGTCCACGGCACGGCGGAACGAGTCGGTGTGGGCCTCGATCACCTCGTGCGCCTTGCGCACGACCGCCTCCTCCATCCGGTTGCCCGCCTCCGCCGCCGCGATGACGGCGCGGGGCGCGACGAGGGTGGGCACGAGCCAGGTGCCCCGCTCGAGCATCATCGAGATCGCCTCGTCGTCGAGGTAGATCCCGTGCTCGATCGAGCGGATGCCGTTGCGCACGGCGGCCTTGATGCCGTCGGTCGCCTGGGCATGGGCCATGACGTAACGACCCGCCGCGCTCGCCTCGGCCACGAGCACCGAGAGCTCCTCGTCCCGGAAGTGGGCGTGGCGCGGCTCGTCCCGGGGCGAGAGGACGCCGCCAGAGGTCGCCACCTTGATCACGTCGGCGCCCTCCCTCACGAGCTCCCGCACCCGCCGGCGCATCTCCTCGGGGCCGTCCACGATCGCCGGAGGGTTCCCGGGGTACTCGTGGGTCCACCCGAGGCAGCCCCCCGACGGCAGGTGCCGGTCGCCGTGCCCGCCGGTCTGGCTGAGCATGATGATCGAGATCTGCATGCGCGGCCCGCGGGCAAGGCCGCGTTCGACTGCCGTCTTGACACCGAGGTCGGAGCCTCCCGCCTCGCGGACCGAGGTGATGCCGGTGCGCAGCGTCGCCTCCATGTTCGCCACCGCCTCGAAATACCGCAGGGAGAACGGCCGCATCACCGAGCGCAGCGTGTCGAGGTCGCCGCTGAAGGTGAAGTGGACGTGGCAGTCGAACAGACCGGGAAGGAGGTTCCTCCCTCCGAGCTCGACGACCTCGTCGCCGTCGAGCCCGCGCCCGACCTCGAGGATGCGACCGTCCTCGACGACGACGTCGGCCTCGGCCGGCGGGGCCCCCGTCCCGTCGAAGACCATCCCCGAGTGAAACAGCGTCCTCGTCACCTCGTCCTACCTCCTGTCTCCCCACACCTACCGTCACAGGCCGTCGGCGCCGGCCCGATGCCCGGGGCGGAGGCGACGCTACCGCCTCCCACCGGCGCCGCCCGGCCGCGCAGGAGCGCCCGTCATGCGGGACGGAGGCGGACCATCTCCGGGGAGAGCTCGGCCACGGACCTCGCCCCGAGAAGCGCCATCGTCGTGCGCACCTCGCCGGCGAGGAGCTCGGCCGCCTTCTCGACCCCCCTCTCTCCGCCTGCCATCAGCCCGTAGAGGTAGGCCCGGCCGACGAGGCAGCCCGTCGCACCCATCGCCACGGCGGCCACCACGTCGGCGCCGGAGAGGATGCCGCCGTCGAGGTACACCTCGGCCCTCCCTCCGACCGCCTCGAGGATCGACGGCAGCAGCTCGAGCGGCAGGCCCGCCCGGTCGAGCTGGCGGCCGCCGTGGTTCGAGATGACGACGGCGTCGGCACCGGCGTCGACCACCGCCTGTGCGTCGGCCTCCTTCTGCACGCCCTTCACGACGAGCGGGCCCTTCCAGACCTCGCGCAGCCACTCCACGTCGGCGATCGTCGCCGCGGGGTCGAACATCTTCGAGACGAGCTGCGCCGGCTCGCCCCCGAAGTAGGAGAGGGAGGCGAAGCTGAGCGGCTCGGTCGTGAGCAGGTCGAACCACCACCCGAGCTTGCGGGCTCCGTCGAGGAAGGTCCGGACCGTGAGCGTGGGCGGGATCGTGAGCCCGTTGCGGGTGTCGCGAAGCCTCGGTCCCGACAGCGGCGTGTCGACCGTGAGGACGATCGCCTCGTAGCCGGCCGCGGCCGCGCGCTCGACGAAGTCCCGGCTCGCCGCACGGTCGCGCCACAAGTACAGCTGGAACCACAGCCGCGTGCCCGGTGCCTCCTCGCGCAGGCGCTCGATCGAGGTCGTCCCGACCGTCGAGAGGGCATAGGGGATGCCGACCCGTCCTGCCACGCGGCCAACGGCGCCCTCGCCCTCGGTGTGCATCATCCGTGTGAACCCGGTCGGCGCGAAGGCGAGCGGCAGGGCGGACCTCGCCCCGAGCAGCTCGGCCGAGGTGTCGATCGCCGAGACGTCGCGTAGCACGTTCGGCCGGAACTCGACCCGCCCCCAGGCCTCGCGCATCCTGCGGAGGGTCACCTCGTCTGCTGCGGCGCCGTCGGTGTAGTCGAAGACCCCCCTCGGCGCTCTCCGCTTCGCCGCCTCGCGCAGGTCCGAGATGGAGGCGACTCCGGCGAGCCTCCGGCCCGTCGGGCTGAGCGCCGGCCGGCGCGGCCGCAGCAGCGGGGCGAGCTCGGACCAGCGTGGGAGGCGTCTTCTGGTCATGGTCCGTTTCTACCCGGCGAGCCCTGGACAGCGGGCTGGGCAAGGTAGCCTCGGGCGTGCTCGAAGGCGCCGCCGCCGCCGGCCGTGGGTTCGACGGCACGAGCGCCGCTTCGTTCCAGGTGGCCCCGTGCGGGAGCTCAAGCCCGTGAACGCCGAGCTGCGCTGGTTCTCCGAGTCCGAGGTCCGCCGGCTCCTCGATCTCGACGAGCTCGCAGCCGCCCTCCGCGAGGCGCTCGTCGCCCTCAGCGAGGGCCGTGCCGCCGTCCCCCCGAGGATCGCCGCCGTCGCGCCTGCGGGCCTGCTCGCCGCCATGCCCGGCTACGTGGAGGGCCTCGGCATGGCGGCCAAGCTCGTCACGGTCTACCCGGGCAACGGGGGGAGCAACGTGCCGACCCATCAGGCGCTGCTGGCCGCCTTCGACCCTTCAACCGGGACGCCGGTGGCGCTCATGGACGGGACCTACGTCACCGCCGTCCGGACCGCCATGACGGCCGCCATCGCGGCCAGCGCGCTCGCCCGCGAGGACGCCGGCCCAACCGCCGTCCTCGGCGCCGGGGTCCAGGCCGAGGCGCACGTCGCCGCGTGGCGCCACCTCCGCCCCGAGATGCAGGCGCGGCTCTGGTCCCGGGACCCCGCCGCGGCCGCCCGCCTGGCCGGGCGCCTCGGAGCAGGCTGTCGAGCAGTCGAGTCCGCCGAGGCGGCCGTCCGCGGCGCCGGCGTCGTGTTCTGCTGCACCGACGCCCGCCACCCCGTGGTCGAGGACCGCTGGGTGGGCCCCGGCGCCCACGTCAGCTCGGTCGGCACCGGGCGGGAGCTCCCGCCCGAGCTCGTCGAGAGAGCCCGGGTCGTGGTCGAGAGCCGCGCCACCGTCGTCGAGGCGCCGCCGGCAGGTGCCGAGGAGCTCCACGGAACCGACCCCGGCGCGCTCCTCGATCTCGGGGAGGTGCTCGGCGGTGGGGTCGCGGGGAGGCTGTCGCCCGACGACGTCACCGTCTACAAGTCCACCGGCAACGCGGTCGAGGACGTCGCCGCTGTGGCGGCCGTGCTGCGCAGAGCCGGTGGCAGCGGCGGGATCATCCTCGACCGCTAGTCACCGCCGGCGGCACCGGGAGGAGAAGGGCGTGTCGGCAGCGCTTCGAGCGGGCAAGGTATGTTCTCGCCAGCCGACGAGGAGGACGAGGCTGATGCCGAGCGGTTCGATCCTGGGCAATCGTGTGCTTCGACTGGAGGACCCGGCACTGGTGACCGGGGCGGGGAAGTACGTCGACGACCTCGAGGCGCCCGCCACGACGCACGTCGTCTTTGTCCGCTCCACCGTCGCCCACGGCCTGCTTCGCTCGGTCGACGTGGAGGAGGCGCAGGCCATGCCCGGCGTGCTCGCCGTCTACCACGCCGGGGGAGACGATCTCGGCCTCCAGCCGGTGCAGGGCTTCCCGCTCGTCCCGGACACCTTCAACCGGCCGGTGTTCGCCCGCGAGCGGGTCCGCTACGTCGGCGACCTCCTCGCAGCCGTCGTCGCCGAGACCTCTGCCCAGGCGGTGGACGCCGCGGAGGCGGTCGTGGCCGACGTCGAGCCCCTCCCGGCGGTCGTCTCGGCGGTCGCCGCCCTTGCCTCCGACGCCCCCCTGCTCTTCCCCGAGGCCGGGAGCAACGTCTGCTTCGGGACCTCCCTTGGCGGGGACGAGGACCCGCTCGAGACCGCGGAGGTGGTGGCGGAGCTCCAGATGGTGAGCCAGCGGCTCGCCGGGGCACCGATGGAGCCGAACGGCTGCCTCATGGTGCCGGGCGAGCCGGAGGGTGGCATCACCTGCTGGGTCTCGCACCAGGCTCCGCACTCGATCCAGCCGGCCATCGCGGGAGCGCTCGGCCTCGACCCCAGCTCGGTGCGCGTGGCCTGCCCGTGGGTTGGCGGGGGCTTCGGTCCGAAGGCGGCGCTGTACGTCGAGTACCTCGTGGCCGCGGCGGCGGCAATGCGGCTCGGCCGTCCCGTCAAGTGGACCGAGACCCGCTCGGAGGACATGGTGACCCTCGTGCATGGCCGGGACTACTCCATGACGGCCAAGCTGGGGCTCACCCGTGAGGGCCGGATCACCGGCCTCGAGGCCACGGTCGTCGCGAACGCCGGCGCCTATCCCGCCATCGGTGCCGCGCTGCCCCTTCTCACCCAGCTCATGTCGGTCGGTGTCTACGACATCCCGAAGGTCCGCTTCCAGGCAAGCGCGGTCGTGACCAACACGACGCCGGTCGGCGCGTACCGGGGCGCCGGGCGGCCGGAGGCCACCCAGCTCATCGAGCGAGTCCTCGACGTCGCTGCGGACCAGCTTGCGATCGATCCGGCCGAGCTCCGGCGGCGCAACTTCCTCGCCCCTGACGCCTTCCCGCTCACGACCACGACCGGCGGCGCCTACGACTCCGGGGAGTACGCGAAGGCCCTCGATGCCGCACTCCAGGCGGCGGGGTACGCGTCCCTGCGCGAGGAGCAGGCGCGCCGGCGGGCCGCCGGAGACCGGGTGCAGCTCGGGATCGGCGTCTCGGCCTACGTCGAGGTCACGGCGCCCCTCGGGCTGCACACCGAGTACGGGGCGGTCGAAGTCCACGAGGACGGTACGGCGACGATGGAGGTCGGCACGAGCGTCCACGGTCAAGGTCACCACACCGCCTTCGCCATGATCGCGAGCGACGTGCTCGGCATCCCGATGGAGCGGATCCGGCTCGTCAACTCCGACACCGCGGCGGTGCCGCGGGGGGCCGGCACTATGGGCTCCCGGTCGCTCCAGACGGCCGGCAACGCGGTGCACGCGGCTTCGACCGAGGTGCTCGGACGAGCCCGGCAGATCGCTGCCCACCTCCTCGAGGCGAGCCCCGCTGACGTCGTCGTCGGAAGCGACGGGCTTCACGTGGCCGGCGTGCCGGACCGGCCGATCTCCTGGGCCGAGCTCGCGGCGGCCTCACGGGACCCGGAGCGGCTCCCAGCTGGCCTCGAGCCGGGTCCTCTCCGCCACGAGGGCGACTTCGATGGCGGCAACTCGACCTTCCCCTTCGGCGCCCACGTCTCGGTCGTCGAGGTGGACACCGAGACGGGCGGGGTGGTCATGCAGCGCCACGTCGCCGTCGACGACTGCGGGAGGATCCTCAACCCCTTGCTCGTGAACGGCCAGCAGCACGGCGGCATCGCGCAGGGAGCGGCCCAGGCGCTGTACGAGTGGGTGCAGTACGACGAGGAGGGGAACCCGCTCACGACCACCCTCATGGACTACCTCGTCCCCGCTGCGAGCGAGCTGCCGAGCTTCGAGGTCTCCAACACCGAGACCGACAGCCCCCGCAATCCCCTCGGGGCGAAGGGGATCGGCGAGTCGGGCACGATCGGCTCGACGCCGGCGATCCACAACGCCGTGGTCGACGCCCTCTCCCATCTCGGGGTCACCCACATCGACATGCCCTGCACGCCCGAGCGGGTCTGGCGGGCCATCGCCGCCGCAACGGCGTAGGGCGGACAACGCCCCCTCGCGGGCGACGCGAGCTGCGGGCCGGCCCCGGGAGAGGCTCGCCGGTCCGGGCGACCGGGCAACTGCTCCCCCGCTTCGGGGTTGGCGCCTCGTCCGGGCGGCACCTGTCGGGACCACCGGGCAGCCTGCGCGAAGCTCGCAACCTCGGATTCCCTCGCACCTGCCGGCCGTCGCTCCGCCGTTCGTCAGCGTGCGGGAGCGCTCAGATTCGAGGCTCTGACCGATGCCCGCGAGTTGATCGCGAGAGGAGACACGAGGAGAGCACCCCGGCACGCCTCCACTGGGCTCCATACTTAAGCCATTAGTCGAACTTGTTCGGTGTCGGAGGGGGGCACGCTCTTCCACAGCCTTCTTCTCCCTCGACCAAGTGTGGGAGAAGGCAGCTTGAAGGTTGTCGAGCGTCGCCTGAGCCGGTGGTGGGAACACCTGGAGGTCGAAGCCCGTGACGGCTTCATCGACCGGAGCCCCGGTCCCCGGCTTCGGCGCCCAACGCGGCTCTGGCTGGCCGCTCAACAATCGATCACACGTACAGCCGGGTCGAGACGGGCGATATCGGCACGGTCGCTGGTGACCACCCGAGCGCGGTGGGCTCGGGCTCCGAGAACGACGGTAGCGTCGATCACGTCCGAGGTCCCTGCTCGACCGCACAGGGCGCCGGCAGACTTGGCGACCGCGAGATCGAGGTGCTCGATAACCGTCCCGGTGGCGTTCACGAGTCGGCCGACGCGTACTTGACGGGCCCCGTCGCGCCACACCTGACCGATGACGCCAGCGGGGACGACGACGAACGCGCTCTCGGCGCAAAGGGCTATAACCGCCCGATCGCCCCGCTCGACGGCGATGAGGGCCCCAGCGTCGAGGACTATCGGGTCAACTGCTGCCTCGCCCACTGCCGCTCCTCGTCGGTGAGCGGGCCACCCGTCTCGTTGGCGAGGTCGGCCAGCACGTCGCTCAGGCTCTCCCTGCGAGCTTTGGCCTCGGCCGCCTCGGTGATCCACGCGCTCACCGAGGTGGCCGCCCCGGACTGCACGTCGCGCCTCGCAGCGATCAGCACGTCGCTGGGGATCGTCACCGTCACTCGCTCCTTGGTCCGCATACAAGTAGCATACGCACCGGCGCCGGTGCGCTACCCGAAGCCGCAGGAAGCAGCGCCGAAGGCCCCCACCGACGGCCGCTTCCTCGGAGGGCGGCCTCCCTGCGGCTACCGTCTAGCCGACGCCGGTCCCCGCCCCAACCCGGGCAAGGCCGGCGGCGGCCAGTGACTCCACCGCCTGGAGCCTGACCCCGAGGCGGCACCCGTCGTCGCCCGCACCTTCGCCCCTACGCCGACGGGGACAGTTGCGCCGGCATCGCCAAGGCCTTGGACCGGGAGGGCGTATCCTCTCCCTCCGCCCATGACCCGCCCCGCAACCGCCACCGACACCAGGAGGGCTGGGTCGAGTCGGCCGTCAGGGCCATCCTCACCAACCCCCGCTACACCGGCCGCCAGGTCTGGGGTCGCCAGCCCCGCCACGAGGCTCTGGTGGACCCGCCCGACGTGGCCGCCGGCTACACGACACACCAGCGGCGGGCCAACGAGGAGGAATGGGTCCGCACGACGGGCATCGCCCAACCCGCCCTGGTGAGCGAGGAGCTGGTCGCGGTCGTAGCGGCCCGGATTGCCGCCAGGGCTCGCCCGGCCGGAGTGCGACCTGCCCACCAAGGCGACCGTGACTACCAGCTCAGGGGGCTCCTCCGCTGCGGGGCCTGCGGACGGTCATGCAAGGCACAATTCGCCAGTCCCACTCCTACTACCGCTGCCCCACCAGGCTGGAGTCCTCCCCCGGGCACCCGTCCTCGGTGTACCTGCACGAGGCTGTCCCGGTGAGCCTGGTGGACGAGTGGCTGGCCGAGGCCCTGGCCTCCGAAGCACGGCAGGCCACAGCCGCCGAGCTGGCTGCTCGCTGCGGCCCCACACCCGAGGAGCAGGCCCGCATCGCCGCCGCGCAGGCACGCATGTCCGAGATCGTCCGCAAGCTGGCCAGGCTGGCCGAGGCGTTCGAGGCGGGTCTGTCGCCCGAGAGCTACGCCTCCCTCGACCGGCGCTACCGGGGCCGAGCGCGCGGCCGCTCTTCGCGAAGCCACCCCGCCCCACGCGGCAGGACTGTTGGCCGAGGAGTTCCGCTCGGCGCTGGCTGACGCCGCCCGCCTAGCCGAGCGGCTGGGGCGGGCCACGGCCGTCCAGCGCCACACCATCTACGAGGCACTAGGCCCGCCGCTTACCTGGGAGGCCAAGGACCGCACCCTGCGGGCACGCCTGGCGCCGCGTGGCGCAACGCCTGGTGTCGGAGGGGCGTTCACGACCATGAGTACACGCGATCTTGCCTGGTCGGCGGAGTGGGCAGCCTAGGCCGGGGGGCCTGGACTGATCACCCGGAATCGACCGAAGGCCCTCATCAGCTCGTCGGCGAGTTGTTCTTGGCCCGGAGGAGTCGCGGGGTCCTCCAGCAGTGTTGTCTGCCCAGTGAGTCCGAACTCGTATCGGTAGAACGTTGAGCAAGCGTCCTGGATGGCGGTATCGATATCTCCGAAGTTCGGGATAGTCGCTGGTTTCAGCGGATCGACGTGCGCCACGACCTTGTCTGCCCATGCCTTCAGAGTGTCCACACGCTCCAGAAGCCGGCTCAGATCCCTGCCGACAACGGCGGCGTCATACCCGCTCTCACGAGCCTCGCGGGGATGCTTCGCCATGGACCGCAACAGGCGTTCGAGTGAAACGCTGCCCTGAGTGCTGACGATCACTCGACGGAGAGCGATCACCTGCCGGTCGGCGTACAGGCTCAGGTAGTGCCGGTACCAGGTGGCCGGTGCTCCAGCCGGGACCTCATTGGGCTGCTTGCTGATGGCAGAGATCGTCTTGTGAAACAGCGACTGGTGCCCACAGAGTGAGGCAAGTTGGTCCCTGATGGTTTCCGCCCACGATTGCCAGAGCTGAGGCTCGCACTCCACGTCGGAAGCCTAGGATCCACGCTGCGCCGGAGCACGGGCTCTCCGTTCGCCTAGGCGCGTTCCCATAGCGGTCGCCCGGGGAGAAAGTCCCCTTGGCGGAGGTGGGCGACGAGTTCCTGATACGCGATCAGTTGGCCGTCCAGGACATCAGGCTCGATGTCGCTGGCGTTCGCCTCTAGTCCTTCAGCCCGCTGCTCCACCCATCGAGCTATCTCCAGATGGTTTCGGTAGAGAGTCGGCTCGGTAGCAAGAAGTTCCTCCGGACTGACGCCAGGTGACCAGCCGGGGTACCTGCCCGGGTCGAAGTCGAGTAGTGACTCGTCCGCCATGCTGTCCCGCTTCCGCTTGTGGGTCTCTGGTCGCCG